>TARA_R110000772_G_scaffold49207_4_pt1 | contig 20505 bp, 7 predicted proteins | sample TARA_R110000772 | Tara Oceans TARA_R110000772 (sample SAMEA4397948) | marine metagenome | biome: Polar Biome; feature: [SRF] surface water layer (ENVO:00010504); material: water (ENVO:00002006), including particulate matter (ENVO:01000060) such as... | depth 5 m | reverse complement strand
ACCCCTCAAGGAACTACCCCTCAAGGAACTACCCCTCAAGGAACTACTACCCCATCTACTACCTTTCAAATCGATCTTAGCAGGCCAATTGAAATATTAAATTCGACTATCCCTTTTGTCGATGGGATTTATAACAACTTAACAAAAGGAGATTTTACCCTAACCCAAAACTCCGCAGGCCACTGGAATGTAATAAATACTAACACGAACTCACCAGTTCTTACTTCTGCAGGGTCTAGCGACAGCCCTTTCTCTGTAAATGGAAATCCAGAATTTGAAGAAACCGAAGGAAGTCATATATGGGGAATACCGAATATGATATTCAGGTACGGTGATTAAAAATTTAATTTATCAAAATCTTCCTTATATAATTCCTCTACTAATCTTCTATTTTTATTCCCTTTGTAGAATTCTAGAAAATTTTCGCCACTCTTATATTGCTGCTTCTTGTCATTAAATTTTACATCTAAATTTAAATCATACTTGTTTGAAAATTTATCGACGTCCTTTGAGTAATTACTAAACCTTATATATTCATCTAGTATAATCTTATCATTGCATACTATATAATCGCACTGAGGTCTATAAAAGTAATTGTTAATCATGCCCCTTTTAAGTTCCCCAAGAAACTGATGAAACTTTCCCCACTTTATTTCACCTCCAAAATATTTATATAAAGATACCACTCTGTCGTATGGACTTCTCAATATAGAAACTTTTATTAATTTATTTCCCTCCTGTATTAATTTTTTATCTATTAATTCATTGTATGAAGAGTGTGTCAATGGCCCACCCATTAGATGTTTTAAATTTTGACCATACCCTACCGTTCCGCATCTAGGAATTTCATAGTGCCCCTTGAATCCTAATATTTTTTCAAAATTAGTGCCACCCGTCCTTGGGGAATGTAAAAATAATATATTATTAATTCTCATTGATATTATATACACTTTTAGTTATTATTTATTGAATGAAAAAACTTACTATTGGATCTGCAGTATATGATGACTACGAAGGTGCTTATTTTACATATCAATCTTTAAGGTTAAACAATCAAGATATTTTTGATGATATTGAATTTATAATAATAGATAATAACCCCGAAAGCTCAGAAGGTAAAGCTGTTAAGGGATTTTGCAGCTCGACTGGTAATATTAAATACATTCCCTTTACAGAAAAAACAAGTAATTCAATAAAAAATGAAATATTCAAGCATGCAGAAGGCGAGTTTTGTATGAGTATTGATTGCCATGTCTTATTTGAACCAAATACAATCAAGAAATTATTATCATTTCTAGAAGAAAACAAAGGAAGCGATGACCTGTATCACGGCCCAATGCTTTATGACGACGTTATAAAATCTAATCCATGCACCCATATGGATCCAGTCTGGCGCGGAGATATGCTAGGTATTTGGGCTAATGATAAAAGAGGGGTTGATCCGAACAATGAACCATTTGAAATCCCCATGCATGGATGCGGAATATTTCTAGCTAGAACATCAAGCTGGCTAGGTTTTAATGAAAAATTCGAAGGGTTTGGAGGTGAGGAAGGGTATATACATGAAAAATATAAAAAATCTGGAAGGAAAATTTGGTGCGTACCATTTTTAAGGTGGCTTCATCGATTTAATAGGCCGAGAGGAGTCCCTTATCCATTAAATCTAAATCAAAGAATTAAAAATTATTTAATCGGACATAGGGAACTAGAGCTTCCTATAGATGATATTGTTGAACATTTTTCTAAAAATCGTCCTGAAATTAATATTCAAAGTTTAATTAATGAAGTTGACGGAAAGCCAGACTTAAGCGATAAACCTGCAAACAAACCTGTAAACAAAAAACCTTTATCATCTTCAGCAATGTCAGGTGATATTAAATTATGGGAAAACTCAATCATAAACTTCAAGGAGCAGTCGAATATTAGATACATAAAATATAAAATAACGGATTCATATGATGGGCACGCATCCTTACTTAAGGTTGATATATCATCAGAAGAAGAATTAAATTCAAGAATAGAAAGCTTTTCCTCTGAGTGTATAAATAATACAGCGGAACTACTACTAGTAGAAGGTCGCTTTTGGGAAAGTAACGAATCAATGAAAGGTATATTCCCTCACGAAATAACTCTAGACCTTGGCTCTATATGTAAGATTGACGCCATAACTACTTACCCAAGGCCCGCAATGCAAAAAGGGCTCCCTACTAAATTTAAAGTTTATGCGAGTAATGATTTAATAAGCTGGCACCTACTTAGTGATGTTGATGTATCTAAAGACTAATCTTCGACATCAATTATTGACATATAGTAATAAGATAAGCCCGATTCTCCAGTAACGCTCCAAGCATTTAAAGCTCCAGAATTTCTAGAGCAATTACTATTTAATACATTACCATTAATAAATATATTATGATTACCCGAGAATACATTTCCGCTAATTACTACTTGCTCAAATTGATTATATCCATATAAGAAATTACCATCATTATCATAGAACTTTCCCTCTACTCCGCTCATTGAGAATCCTGAGTGTTGAGTTTTTATTGGATTTCCAGTGGTGAAATAATAATTTATTTCATTCTCCGCTGATCCTATAATTAATGAATCATCCTTTAGAGCAGTATTAAAAGATCCAGAAGTGTTACCCCCAAAAGACCCGCTGGTATTGTCAAGAGTTCCAGATAGTTCGGATTTTATACTCCACATTCCTTGGTTCCTTTCGTAAATATAAGCTTTACCCGAACCCCTATTAGATGTGATTACTGCTAAATCATTATCTACTGAAATGTTTTTTCCAAAAAAATCGCCCAAACCTAAATCGTATGGTTTTATATATTGAGCTAGTTCAAAAACTCCGGACTCATCATTATATTCATAATAATAAACGGATCCAGACTGGTTCTCGTTCGGAGCTCCCACCATAAAAGACCTATCATCTCCATCAATTGAGTAGCCAAACATATCTCCGCTATGCCCCTGATCCGGCTTGACATATCCATTGATATTAAAATCTTCTTCCCCAGAAACTGATTCTTTAAAAATTTCAACAATTCCAGAATTAAATTGATCAGCGCCTACCATTAAGTAAGATGAATTTGGCCTTGAGAAAGATAGTGACTTTCCGAAATTTTGAACTCCTGCATCTTGTGAATTTATTTTTTTTACAAAATTTGATAATGTTTGGTCGTATACATAAACAGAGCCGCTACCTGAGTTTTCTCCTGCGGCTCCAACTGCAACTATGTACTCTGATCTCTCCTTCAGTGTTGAAATTGATTTTCCAAATAATCCTGACTCCTGAGTTCCAGTTATGAGAATGCTCTGACCCCAGCCGCCATTACCAGTAGCGCCTAACCCGCCTGTCTCAAATTCGTTAAATAAAAAAACAGCACCAACTTCTTGCTTTGAATTTATTGGCGCTATGGAGGCTCCTATTATTAAAATATCATCGCTAGCTTTAATAGAGTCACCAAATCCATTCATTCCAGTAATTCCATCTCCAGTTATTCTGTTATTCTTCTGGTATTCGTTTACTGAGGTTTTGTCCTGTATGTAAGGGTTATTATAGACCTCTATTAACCCGCTAGAAGGATTAGATAGAAATAAATAGTCGCTGGAAACTTCTAAATTATCAGAATTATATATTATACTCTGCTTTTGCTCTGGATTTGAAAATTCATCGTAAAAAGTTTCTTCATTTCCGAAATTAAACTCCCAACATACAGTTCCGGAGTTAGGTTGAAATCCAAATAAATAATTAAAGGATCCGGTTTGGTCTGGAAAAGGATTCACCTGATTATTCCTTTAGATAATGCAACTAATCTTTGGCTATTGATAGAAGCAAAAGTATCAGGTATATGAGTAGAGTATCCATGTCTAAGTTTTGAATTATTTGCTCTCATATTAATCATTGCCATTTTTGCAGCTCTAAGGTTACTATCCCCGACTGTAAGTGAAACCTCAAGTAATCCATCTCTCTGGGATATATTTAAAGACTCCAGCCCCTCTGCTATGCCCGGGAGGCTAGAAACATCTCCTGTCGCAATAAAAGATATTGTCTGGCTATTAGAAGTGCTGCTATCAGACCAAACATTATTTGCGATCTTCTCTTTTAAGTGTTTTTGCATTTTAGCTTGATTTGCTTGGGAATATGAATCTGATTGATCTGCGGCGCTAGCTTGATACGATTGTAGTAATTCGTTGGCTAGTCCTACATCGGCTGCATTTACTGATATATCGTTCTTTATTGAGCACGCCCACACTGAATCGCTCTTGCTTGGCATTTCTGCACTAGACATATAAAAATGGCCAACATTAGTTTTTATGCTTGACTGAGACTGATCTACATCATACCAACACTTTAATCTAGAATTCGCATTTCCATCATATATCGATTGTCCGGTAATAAGAGCTCCTATACTTTCCTTTGTGATCCCTAATAATTTATATCCTTTTGTGCCAATCTGTCCGGTAATAGTTTCTTTCCCAAAAGATAAATTGCATGTTAATTTTGATAATATTTTTATTGGATTTTTTGCTACTGCTGAAATTTCCATTCCTTGAGAAAAGCAAACTGTCTTAGAACCCTCAAAGCCAGCCACTATTGACTCTTTCTTTACGGCTAAGAACATTTGAATAGCGGGTTTTTTAAAATCATCCTCACTCCACCTACTGGACTCTATAACGTTACTCTTCATGTAAGAACCCGGGTTTTGGAATAAAGACTTTAATTCATTTCTATCCATAGCCCTAATGAATTCAACCACTGGAATTCGATCCAAGAACCCATCGAAGCAGCCATCGCCTTTATACATCATAGCACATACTTTTGCCAGATCAGACAATTCACTTATCGCGCATTTCGAGACAGATTCAAATGGAAAAACTGTAGATAAACTATAGCCCTCAGGTACGTTAAAATTACTGCTCGGAGAAGCATGATCAGTTATCATATAATAACCATAATCATGAAAAGATTTATTTCCCTTTATCGATCTAAGCCCACTCTGTTCTGGTATAACATAAAACCTTCCCGTGAATTTAGATACAGCCTGTAAATACTTCCTCAATATATCGGCGCTACTATTTAAATTACCATCATTGTCAATTATAGTCGATAAGCTATGGTCTTTATGCAAAATTACAACCCCATTAGAGAATTCGTTGCTACCAAAAACCCACTTTCCTAATATTGATCTTGGTGGTTGTTCCGGCTTATCATTCCAAACTTTTCCCTTTACCTTGAATTCTTTCTCCGTTTTTGTTGTGGCTGATGGAGCGACTGGAAGGGTCTTTGATCCTGAACATAATTTATCACCGGACGAGGAACTAAGGTAATATTCTTCTAGAAATTTATTTCTCTCATAATTCTTAGGATTTACATCGTCAACATCAAACTCATCTGCAAGATCTGCAGGCAACTTAGGTTTAGAATTTCCCTTTCCCTTTAACACTAAATCCAGTTCTACGGCTGGCGCTGATTGGCCTTGTTCTGCATGCTTCCTTAGTACTGATTGCAACGCATACATTGCAAAAACCTCATGATCCTCACTTGCAGCGACTGCTTTTTCAACTCCATCTCCTCTTAAATCCATTAGCTTTGAGCTGCCGCATTTTTTGTAATGAAAATCAGGGCTTAATAATTTACCCCTAAGAAATTTGGTTACCTTCGGTCCAAATACAGAAAAGCTTTCCCCCGGATAATCAGATGAAATGCTACCATGAGCTCCTTGTGACCTAGACACTGTAAAATCAGAACTCGTCATAGTAGAAATAACCTTGCAGGAACTTGCTATGGCGCTCATTTTTGAAGATCCAGATCCCATGTTAAATGAGCTTGTTATTTTTACTTTATTCGTCTCCGGATCCCAGTAGGCGAACGCCCCTATTGCCGAACATAATTGAACAATAACATCTCTATAAGATCCACTAAAATCAAAAGGTCCATTAGGCAATGCATCACCAGATACAAGAGACCCTAAAACACTCATTAAAGTTGCCCCTCCTAAGGGGTCTGAATTAACATACCAAATAGTTTTACCGGGTGTCGTTCTAGTATAATAATCTGCTTCGCTTTCATTTAACATCGGTCCGCCTCCTCCAAAAAACCCCCCGCCACTTTCTAGTCCATTAAAAAAACCTCTTATATCACCCCATACAGTGTCCCTGTCAGGGGATAGCGCAAGTGAGTTTTCTGTGAGTTCCTTATCCGGTAAAGGCCCCATCTTTTTTCCTATTACTTTTACGTTCTTTGGCGGGGGTTCGGGAAATTCTTCTTTTAGCTGTATAAAATCTTGGTCTAGATATTCATTTGATTCATCATATAGATTTAAAGTTAAAGTAGGTATTGCTGAAGCTGAGTTAGATAAAGAAAATCCTCCAACTTTCATTTTAAGGTTCATTCCCAAAATCGACAAAGTAAAACCATCCCCTACAGAAGGGCTGCTCAACGACCCGGAAGAAACCAATGAAACAGTCGCCCTATGGCCGCTATTTAAAGCTCCAATATTAAAACTAACGCTCTGAATACCTCCACCATACGCACTATTAGAACCATTCAGCGAAACCTTAGATGTGTCTATTATCTGACAAGTCATAATACTTGATTTACTCCGTTTATCATGCTATATAATATATTATTTTCTTTATTTATTGAAGTTCCCGATATTAAATCACTATAACCTGCATGTTCTATTATAGAGCCAAATGGCTGCCTAATTCCATTTAAAAAATAAATGTACCCAACTGGAGTAATTTCATCATGTTTAATATTTATAGGATCATCACTTCTTCCTGTTACTCTTAAAGCTCCAGTATAATTTTTATATGTAAAATAAGCTCCAGTAATTCCCGTACTTTGATTAATTGGGAAAAATCCCGCGCTATCTATATAATCAATACCAGAATATATTTTTACGCCATTTAAAAATATTTGTGATTCATAAAAATCAAAATTAGTAAAAGGCGCGGAATTATAATCATTCAAGCTGTTCACGACAAGCGAATTTTTCTCTCCGCTATAAACAGAATCATAAATTATTTTATCATTACCGTCTAAATTTAACTCAGTAAAAACCTCAGAACCACTTAAGTAAAAACCACTAGTAACTTGAAATTCAGGGAAGTTATACTGATTTTTATATAATGATATAGATCCAGTAAATTCACTTACACCATTTATCGCTAAATAAGTTTCATAAGCATATAGATCTCCGGTTGTATATACTACATTCTTATTATAGGTTGAATTATTATTTGGGGTTGAATTATTATTTATTAAAGCGCCTTCGTATACATCATAAATTACCTCATATAGATCATCCTTATCGCACCTCCCGATTAAACTTATAGCGTTTGCATAATAAGTAGGATCCTGATTGTCGCCATTTAAATAATAAGAACCACTTATTAAATAACCTGTACTTGGAGAGACTAGTCCGCTATACGAATATTCTTCATATACAATCCCACTGTTAATGTTTTTCTCAAATAATCCCTGCGTCCCTCCAGTATAATATCCAGTGACATCAATAGAATCAAATCCAGTAATTCCAAATATATGCCCAGATGGTCCTACTGCACTTTGACTTTCAAAAGTTCCACTGTTCCCACTAAAATCCCAATAACTTCCTGACGACTTATAGTTAGATAATACCTCGGGCTCGGGATCTCCAGTGATACCAAACGTATAACTTAGGTTTTGTATTTTTTTGTATATTATACTATCCACCTGATCGGTTCCCGATATTGAATCTATTTGAAAGTGAGGTACGTAAACGAACCCAGAAACTCCAACCGTCCCAGTTTTGGGTATATTTTTAGGGGTTAAGTAATAACCACTCTGTGTTATTGACCCTGTTTGATTATATCCAATTCCAACCTCTCCGCTCACTCCACTTTTCGAAACGTAATAGCCAGTCACTACCCCAGATTCAATTCCTGATACTTCTGGTATAAAAGTTGCGTCAGAATGAATTGATCTAGCAAACTGCCTAATACTATCATCGCTCAGCTCAACATTAAAGTATAAAAAGTAATCCATATAGCCTTCATACAAAAACTCCCCACTACCAAGCTTCCAGTTACTGCCGTTAGATACAGAGTGTTGAGGTACATAAACCCTCTCCTTGTCTAAGCCGTAATAATTTATATCTGTCCCCTGCCCCTCGTTTATTATATTTTTTATTTTTTTAGAAAAGTCAAGTTTACCTAATGACATTTCTCCAAATTCATTAACCTTTAGCGCACATAAATTCTTATCAGATAGGTAGGCGTCTAAAGTTTGATAATACGGACTTCCGTCTACAAAGTTTTTGAAATAATATTTATTAGCCTCATTTATTCCTACCTCCCAACCAGACGGACCGTCTGGGTCTAAATGGCTAAATATGACCCCATTTGATACTCCAGTCTTTCTTTGTGAGAATAATATAGTAGCGCTCTCTGAGGTTATGTCTGATGAGTTTTCTATTTCAATATACTGACCATTGAAAAAACCAGAACCACTATTCTGCCCAGTAAAGCTTGAGTTATAATTGACTATATGACCTGAATATTTCTCATCGCCTCCGCTTATTGAATTTATATAATCACCAGAGTAATCATTAAAATTATAAAATATCTTAAGTCCAGACAAATTTAAATCATTTATTGTTTTATTAATTAAATATACAGACATAATTAATACATGCTAATGATTGAATTTTTATTGGTTGCGCTTCCCTTTAAAAAGTTAGCCGAAACCTGCATGGATATAGCCGTGTCACAATTTGATAAATTTGAAGACTCATTGTCTATGATAAACTCGGTAGCTCCGCCCTTGAGTGTGTTTTTCCATTGGTTCATTAATTGTTGTGCGTTTTCTCTGAAATCATATCCAGATCCAGATTGAGCACTTAAGGATATACTGAAATTGCCCCTGCTTTTTTGGCCGTCTTTTTTGACGATAAGATCGTCACAGTTAATATTTTGAATTGTGCCGTAAAGATCCAATGATGGGGTGTAAGACACCGAAAAACTAGAGACGCCCAATACCCCAAAAACCTGAGGATTTTGAGAGTCACTCTGACCGAGCATATCTTCACTGCTATAACTATAACTATAACCTATAGTCCCTTCCTGAATGTTTCTAGTAATACTTGAACTTGATGACGACCCACCAGCTACCGAATTAGCTTGGCCCTCAATGGCTTTATCGCTAATGCTTAGAATATTACTACTCGTCTTAATTACTGGGTTAAGTAGGCTTATAGTTCCATTTACGCTTGTCGAGCTAGTACCTGCATCGTGATCGATGTTTATAGTTACGGTCTGGTCGTTTAAAACATAATCTTCGGGTTCTTTGGGTGCGTTTGGATCTATTTTTATATAAGAAAAACTAAGAGAGTTGTTTGAATAATTCGCGGACAAATCTTTAACATCTCCATTTATAACACTAGTACTCAAGTAAGACATTAGATCTCCTGCGTTCCCGCTAGGACTGTAGATCTCTCCTTGTATTTTTTCGGTTTTAGTGGATTGAGGGCAGTCTGGATTATCGTCAACAATTTCAGAACAGATCGCCGTTTGAAATTTACCAGAAGCTCCTAAAGCGTTATCTTTTATTGAATTATCGCATCCGTCAGAAGAATTGCTCGAATAAGAAACTTGAGAAGTTATTGGGTTTATTGTTATAGATTCAGAATCTAAAGTTAAATCACTTTGACTACTCACGTTTCCTATTTGAGTTACCCCTAGCCTACTATTTACCCATTTATTTGCAGCTTCAGTGGCTTCGCACCCAGTCATATTAGGGTTAGGGGCGCATGAAATATTTGTAGATATCCTGACACAACCCTTACCATCTATTGTTTTTGTTTGCGTGTGAGTTCTTTCTATTAAATTTATAGAACTCGGTTCTATTAATTCACTTGCAAATCCAGTGAAGACATCTATCTGGAGTGAATAACTTAATGAACCAACATAATTGCTGTTTTCAAAATTTAAGCTTGTAGGAATTAGCCTGTTACCTTTAGTTGCTGAAATTACTCCTGCTATATTTATCTTCTCTGTTATTTCTGCGTCCACTTTCCAGTCAAAATGGTTTACTACATTATTCTGAGCGACGATCAAATCATCCTTAGAGCATCCAGTTAATACGCCCTCCAGCAAATAAGAGTTTTTAATTTCACCTTCTCCATTGTCGCCATATTCAATATTGGAACTTAATGATAAATATGGATCACTTTGACCGTTAAAAGGATTTGACCCGCCTACAGTTATCAAAGTCATTATAAGTCTATTCCGTTCATAGAGCCTTTTATTTGGGTATCGCCCATAAATTCAGTTGAGTATTCCCAGCTCAAGCCTTGTATGACACATTGAGGAGTATTACTAGACAATTCTGATTTTAAATTACCTAGCAAAGAATTAATATCGGTATTACATCCAGATGCGTTAGCTAGTAAGCTAGTGGAGATTGATTTAGTTGGTAAATTATTACCCTTTTGCACTTTTAACAGACCATTAGATGTCGTTGCTTCTACATATCGTGGAGACTTTGGTACTTGCTTTATCTCTGTTTTGAATTGCCCACATCCTGATGTTTCTTCGCATCTCGGATTACATTCATCGTCATCAGGAGAGTCGCTATATGTAAGATTCCAGTTTCTACTCGCTTGGTATTCGTTATAGGAGTAAGATTCAGATTTTATCTTCCACCTCTTAGGGTTCTTACCTTCAGCCGGATAAGCTGGAGCAGCAGGTTTAGATATTGACGATATAGATCCAAATCTAGGATGATCACCCAAAACATCTATTTGTTGGCCGCATTTTGCTTGGACTGACTTGGTTGATGTAGCCTCAAAAGTTATAACCTTCTTTTTATTGCATTCAGAAACTCCTCGAGAGGAAGAAGAAGTTTCGTTTATTGAATATGGTGATCCACTAGCCGTCTGCTTTTGATTCTTGCAATTATTCATTTCAAAAGAAAAAGTAATTGTCCCATTATTTTCCTCCCCACCTTTCTGGACAGAAGGGGTGCATTGATTAGCTTTTAAATTTGTCATCTGAGGGTTTAATGAGCTTTGACTGTTTTTGGGCAATAATGAATTTAAAGAGCCATACCAAGATGTCATTCTTTTCTTCGCCTCTCCCCCTAAAACAAAATAATTATATCCAGACTTTGCGGCTATTGTATTATTTATGGCGTCAGGCCCACATTGCCCCTCCCCCATCATACCTCCTGCAGAAATAGTCCCATTCATTGCGGCAATTCCGCAAGACTCTCCATCTATCTCGCTACTTGACCAAGACATACTGTATTCTGTTTGCCAAGGTGTTTGGTTTGTATTGTCAATATCCTCTCCAGTATAAGATATTTCAATATTCTTATTTAATGAAAAATCACCATTAATAAAATCTTTAGTTTCTGTCGTTGTTACATTCTTCCCATAGCAGTCAGCTGACAGAGCATCCAAATCCCAACCATTGGCAGATGCGTACTTACTTAATGATGGTATATATTGCAGGTAATTAACTGGACTCACATTAACAGTGTTATTGGATCTATTCTGGCCTAACAACAGCCTTCCTTCTGCAGTTTCGTAGCTAGAATTTCCCGAATACAGCGGATGATTGCTAACTAAATCAAATTCGTTCCCAAAATTTATACTATATGAATGTTCTATGTTGTATTTTTTATTTTGAATATCCCTCGAGACTGTTATAGTTTCCTCTATAGAAACAGGATTGTCCAAGTCGTCAATATTGTCAGGGTCCGGATCAGCCCCATCGCTCTCCATTGTATAACTCAAGCTACTAACGATATCATTCGATTGCGATCCTTCCTTTATTGAATATCCGTCAAACTTCCCCTTGCCAAAGTAACTTCCGTTTGCGTAAATATCAGACTCGCTGGTATCTAGGTATCTGGCTTGATTAGCCTGCATAGCCTGAACTACTTGGCCTCCTTGGTTACCTAAGTCTGTATTAAGCACATCAATATTAATATTCTTAACTCTCTTTACCCACTCATCCTCTGATGATGTTATTTTACCGCAGGACTGCGTGGAACTATTCACCCCATTTTCCCAAGAGTAAGAAACTCCTAAGGATATAACATTATCAAATTTTAATTGCTTGGCCATGTATATTTATCAAATATATATAATATATTATATAAGTTTTATATTAATATTTTAACCAAAAATACTTCTTTTAACTTCGTCTATTATATTTTGTTTTTGCGCGCTCATCGATTGAGTTACTATTCCGGGTATCTGGCTTTTAAGAATACTAGATATTGAACTAGATATTTCAGAAGCTCCACCAACAGCAACATTAACAGTTGGTATTTTAACGTCTATACTCCCCCTAACATTTCCTAAAGCAGTCGTCAACTGACTCATAGACTGGGTGATTGCTGAAGAGTCAACCTCTATTGGTTGTCCTAATTTATTCGACAGCTGACTTAGTCCTTGATTTATAGTCGAAGCGGCACTAGTCATTGGTGAAAAATCAACAGAACCTTGAGCTCCGGACTGAGATATCTTATTGCTTCCTTCGTTAAACAACACTGCTGCTTCTTTTATTGTGCTAGACTGGCTCGAAAATTCTCTTGCGCTATTAAAAATTTGCCTAGACGAAGCTGCGAATTCCCTAAAATCTAAGCTAGAAATAGCTTTATCAAAATTAGACACATACCTTTCGAATCCACTCACCGAAGAGCTAAACGACTTCATTGAACTCTCAAAAGCTGCAGAGTCTAAACCTGCCGCGAAATTAGGAACAAAGCCATCTGCTGCTGTTTTTTTATACGGATTAAAATTAAACTTCTTCTCAACTTCTTTCTTGTACGGTTTAGCCGCCTTAGAGCTTGAAGGAGGGGTTATGAAGGGTTGAGACATGCCGGGCAATTTAAAGACAGATTCTTGCGTGTTATAGGCCGTTTTTCCATGCCCCGGGATATTCATCGTCTTTACTTGTGATGATTTTACTGGAGACTCATAACCTGCCATCTTCGAAGCTGCAATTTCCCCTGCTATCGCAGAGAAATTAGGAACGAACCCTCCTGCTGCTTTTTCTTTTGCATCGTCGGCCTTTTTAGGTTTGGATAAAACACTGTATGTATCAAGTAACTCCTTGATCATGCTAGGCTTGCCTGATGGGCTTTTTTCTTGGTACTTTTTTCCATATCCAGCAGGCGCATAGGCCGGTTTTATCGATTCTGAAATCTTATAAGCTCTTTCCTTGAACTGATCAAACCTATCCCCAACAGGAACTCCTAATTCTGGAAACGGATGCTTGTCATTGGATAAAAGTTTTTCAAAACTCTCATTTGTTCCGTGGCTAAAACTTTCTATTACTCGCCTTGCAGCTGCTGACGGGGTAGTCCTCCTGTTTCCAAATTTCTCAAAAGGATTCACTTCTTTCCCATCTTGGATTTCAAATATAGGCTTGTTTTCTGGAATAAGTTCATTTGGCTGTTTTGCTTTTTTAGATAGCGTATAATTACCGTAAAAACCATCATAGCCGTTTTTTGTTTGATTTTCAGATAATGTTTGCAGACTCACCATGTCTTCATACTTACTCTCCCAAGAGCCTAAGTCACCAACGCTCTCTTTATTTCCTAACTTACTTTGAACTAACTGACCCAGAAGACCTTCGCCTTGATTTTCTCTATAATTTAAATAAACTGGGTAATCTAATAAATTTTGCTTCTTTCCGGTTATTAAGTCAATTAATTTTGGACTATCAGCAATCCCTTCTTTTTCTAACATTGCTTTGTTATTTTTTACATAGTTCTCTATCTGATTGTCAGTCATAAAGGTAATTAGATCACTAACGCTTGTTGGGTCTACCGCCCCTACTGAAGATTTGAAACCTCCCGCGCCAAAGACATCTATCTTCTGCTCGTTCAAGAAAGAGCCTGCCGTCTGGGTAGACATGAACGGTAACCCCATACTCTTAATCTTACTCAATACAGCTTCTTTTGCCATGTCATTCCCTTTGGATGATAACATTTCGTTAAGAAGGAAAGAAACTTCAGGTTCTGATCCTTGACCAACTGATAACGCCGTAATCTTTTCAAGCAAGTTCTCGTCTTTAAAAAATCCGTCTATTTCGTCAGGATCTGCGGATTGAGCTCCAACGCTTTGCATTAATTGTATGCGCTCTTGAGGTCCGCTAGCTTTAAATTTTTCAGAAAAAGCGCTAGGATTATTTCCTTTTTGCCCTTGTATTTGCGCAAAGATATTAGCCATTTTATCGTCTTTGTATTCTGGATACTTTTCAAGTACATCTCTTGGCTCAATTCCCCTTTCTGCTAATTGTTTTTCTGCGCCCACTTCTCCTATTGCGTACTTTTTTTTCAAATCGTTAAAAAGTTGCAAGTAATTCGGATCAGTATCCCATATCGAAGCCCCCACTCTTTCGCCCTCTACCTTCGATAATTTAGATGCATCTTGATAGTAGAAATGAGCTAATCCTTCCGGGCTCTGGTATATGCTTTTCCTCTCCTCTAACAGGTTAACTATGCTCTCGTTTTTGTTTTGTATATTTCTATACTTTTCTTTTCTTGGATCCCCGGAAGCCTTAGCAAATTTATTAGATAGCTTAGAAGCTTCCTCTGCTCTTCTCTTTCTTGGCCTTATTAAATTGTCTATGTATGGCGGGTATTTTCCTAGTACATTTTGAACTTTATTTATTCTTTCTTGCACTTGAAAAGCTGGCAAACTTTCTCTGGTTTCCTGAGCTTGCTTTCCTAATAAACCTAAATATAGTAAATTTCTTTCTTTTTGTAAATCGGTTTGTTCTTTTTTAACCGCTTCTTCTTCGACTTTCTTCGCGGCATCATCTGCGCCATTTAGTCTTTCTTCGGCTGCTGCTTTTGCATCTGCTAGAGCTGCCTGCTTAGCTTTTAAATCTTCGGCTTGAGCTTTAACGCCGCCAACATCTTCTCCCCGGCGGTTTTTGCCTTTAAGTATATCAGAATACCTAGCCTGCCTTTCTTTTAGTAACAATTGAACTTGTTCAAAGGAATCCTCTACTTTTCCACGAGGGAGAATATTATCAGCAGCATCTTGCATGTTATCTTGATAAAATCCTTGTATAAATTTTGTATTAACCTCTCTAACTTTATTTGAAACCGTCCCGTTCAAGGCTTTGCTAACAAAATCTCCAGCTGTATCTGCTGGAGTGTACCCTCCTATAGGTATTTCACTTAAATCTTTACCATATGGTTCAAGTTGAGGATTACCCCCTTTAGGGGGCACTATAGCACCACCTGAAGACACATACGATACAGCCTTGTGATTATTAAGCGCGGACTTCTCTATTTCGGTATGCCATTTTTTAAAAATATTTATCTTTTTTAATAATTCTGAGAAATAAACATTCTCTGATTCCGCATCTTCAAGAAGTATTGGGTTGAAATTAACGCCTATATCATCCAGAGTTTCTTTTGGTAATTTACTTTCTGTATCTCTTTGGGCTCGTTGAGTTCCGATCACTTTATTGTTTTGCGACATAAACTCTTCGATGACTTCCGGGTAATAATTAAGGAGGCTCGAATCCCATATACTCGGGGATTTATTGTATTTAATCCCCCCCAATTCAAAAGGCTCTGAAGGAGCTCCAGATCCATAGCTAGCTATAGACATAGGAAGCCTAAACCTATCATCGGGCCTTATTGCTTTAAATACTTCGTCATTTAAAACACTCTTGGTGAGAAATTCAGGGCCGCCATCCATCTCAGTTATGTAGTTGGTGCCCCCCCCACGTCTTGCATTGCTGAAAGTAAGACTTGTCCCCAGTACATCAAGGTTAGAACTTGCGGCTATCGCAGCTAACTTCTTGTATTCGTCCCCCTGCACTTTATGATCTGCAAAAAGCCCGAGCCCCCCCTGTTTTAATATCTTAGCCTCCATGGGCAAACCATGCATTACACGTTCTGCTAACCCACTCAACCTTCTAGTCGAAGATCCTAAATCAAAACTATCGGCCTTCCTTCTATGCAGATTCTCAAAAGCCTCTCCAATCGAGCTAACAAACTTTCCGTTAGCTGATACTTTTGATACTGAAGGAGCTTCTCGCTTAAAAAGTCCGCTATCGAAACTTCGGTCAAATGCCGTACTGTAATCAGTTATATCTGGCTCCGTTAATTTGTCAAAAATAATCTTCGGTGGGCCTCCCAAAGCATCCAACATGCCCGGTCGCGACAAGCTTTTTGCATATTCTAAAAATTTAGGAAAGTTATTTGGACCAAGCGCCAAGCCCTCAAAAGACGACCTATCTTCAGCATTTATTTTTTCTATTATGTTCGGGTGAGTGCTGTCCCATACTGTATAGTCTTTATTCCCAGCAGCCCTTTCTATAAATTTTGCACTAAAACCTACCCCACCACTTTCTGCATAAATATTCTTTAATTTTGATTGATCAACGAAAGGTTTATTACCAAAGTAAGCGTTTTCTAGAATTTCCCTTGGTGAATTATCAAAGGCAGTTGTGAGGGGCTCAAACTCAGTTCGCCGGGCAAAATTAGGAGTAAAACCACCGGCCTTAGAGTGACCTTGTATAGTTTTTGAGTTTCTTGTTGCATTCTTAATCCCTTCTGGATGATCACGTTTTACTGCAGAGAAGTTATTTTGGGTATTTCCGTCCCTAACGTATGTACCGACCTGTTTATTATAATCAACTACAGGCCTTCCGCCTAGAGCTCTTTCGGTCTTTATAGCTCTAGAAACCCCTTCGCCAATAGGAGAAAAAGACGGAACAAAACCAGTAGCGGCTCCTCCTATTGGCGCAATCGTTATTTTTTCCACAGCTCTTTCTAGAGCGCTAGCAGCTTTTGACAGAGAATCCGCTGAACCGCTAAAATTTGAATCTTTTAGTGAACCAATTAACGCTTCATTTAATTTCTGCTGGTGCTCAGCATTTTTTTGAGAATTTTTTTCATTAGTTTCGGAAAGACTTTGAATGCTTTTGCTTAATTCATCCGGATTCAAGCTTTTGTTTACTGCCTCGGCAATTTCTGGTCCTATGTTTAAGGACTCTGCAATTGAAGAGCCTATTACTTCGGCCATTTTTGAAGCTAGTAAGCTAATGCTATCTTCTTTTATTTCTATTAATTGAGCCGCTTCTACTTCTTTTTCTCCTTTCACTCCTCCTTCTTCTCGTCTAGCTAGTGCGTCTTGGAGAGATTTTAGTGCTGCTCTGAAAAATTTAGACCTATCAGCAGAAAGACCTTTAGTGCCTCCTGCTCGGACCAGCTTACTAATCTCTATTCTTAATTCTTCCAGCGAACCTCCTCCTATTTCCTTACCGGTAATTCCCGAAAAAGCAGCTCTAAGATTTTCCAACTCACTAGCTTTAGCTTTAATCTCGGTTAGCTCTGCTAATATATCCTGATCAGCGCCTATAGAAATTAAAGTAGCTATACCGTTATTCATTTCAGTAATTTTTTCCAATGAAGTCTTTGCGGTTGTCCCGTCTTCTTTTAAAATCTTATCAAAGTTTTTGAAAACGTTTATTTGCTGTTCGCTAAACTGTGTGTTCCTTAAGGTCGCTATCTGCTGACTCTTTAAAGCTGCTAATTGAGCTCTAGCGTTAGCTTCTGCCATTTTTTGGCTTGCCACTTGAGTTGCGTTTATAGCTCTTAGTTTTTGCAAAGCTTCTAGCGCTACCTTTTTTTCTTCTGGGCTGCCTGTCTTCTGAACTTGAAGTAGCGCCGTTAAAGCTTCTTTGCTAGAAACGTTTCCTCCTTTAACCCCCTCTATCAAAGTCTTCATACCTCCCGACAAGACGGTGCCTGACTCTTTGTTAGCTTTGATTAAATCAGATGCAAAAGACCTAAGAACCTTTTTTGTTTCTTGCGTTGATTTTAATAAATCGTTTTGTATTTTTGCTGCGGAAGTTCCTTTTATTGAATTTTCTTGAGTAACTGTACCGGTAGCTTGCTGCCTTTCTGATCTTGACTTAACATCTATTTGACCGATATTATACAAAGCATTAAAAGCTCTATCAGAACTTTGTCCTGCAATTTCTAATGCGGTACCCAGTTCATTTATTTTTTTACTTAAGTTTACTACCGGATTTTGAGCTGCTTTAAAAGCGTTCTTTGCTGTTATTATTGCGCTAGAGTAATTTGATGAGGCTTGCACTTGCTTAATAATGCCTTGAGTTATACTTTCGTTATTACGAATCCAACTCCTAGTTGGAGCGTCAAACTCCCCTAAGATATCCTGCAGCCCTAATAATGCACGAGAAGCGCTATTTGAGGAAGGGTCGAAATCTTTCAGTGATTTAGATAGCTTTTTAATCTTATCGTCTGAAAGTCCGGACGTTAATAAGTCGGACATTGATTTTATCTCATCGGTAAACTGACTTACGTCAACGCCTTTTCCTACATCAAAAATGCCAAGAAATTGTTTACTGTCAAGCTCTTCATTGAATTTTTTAACAACGCCAGCAAAGTCATTCGAGAAAGTTTTTAAATTCTTTCCTTGTTCGGCCAGACTTTTAAATGTTTTTATAGACTCATTAAATTTATCAGTATCTCCAATACTATTTATTAAATCCTCAAAAGCTTTTGGATTAAGTGATCGTATACTCTTTGCTTGCTCAAAAATATTTTGCAATATTTTTCCAGAAGCTTCAATATCGCCTTTGCCTGTTGCGGCGCTAAATTTAGCTGCTGAAGTTGCGAATTTATCCAAGCTCTCTATGTTTTGGCTAATTATATTTATAGACTTCTCTCTTGTAGCTATTTCTGATTCTAAAGCTTTTATATTATTAACTTCCGCATCATATAAATTTCGGTATATGTCGTAAGCAATGCCGGCAGCAACACCAACTACCGCTAAGGCTTTACCCACTATGCCTAATTTACCGATTAAATCTGGAAATACAGCGGCAAGTCCAGAGATGCCTGCTACGGTAGATTGCGTTCCTGTAGCACTAACACCCATCGTGGAAGTTAATGTAGATAAGGCGAATTCTAACGCAAAAACTTTACCTAGCAAACCATCAGACGATTTAGTTTGTTTTGATAGTGCGCCTGCTGTTTTTGACGCCGCCTTTCCAAGCTTTTTGGTCTCATTTGCCATCTCTTTGAATTTAGGAGACTGAAAATTAGTTTGCTGAATACCTCCTCCTGATATATAATTAGGAACATATCCTCCGGACATTCCTTTTCCGTGGTTTTTTGGATTCAAGCCTGTTGATATAGCTCTATCAACTCCCTGTGAACCGTTTAAAGGTTCGTCTCTGGTGTTCGCTACCAATAACCCCATTGGGTTTTTAGACCCCTTCAATCTTTTGTCTTGGTCTACATATACTTTTGCACCAGAACCCTGATCTGAAAGCACGCTTTTTTCACGAACTATAGACTCCTCTAATGAATTAGCAAAATTAGGTACAAAGCCAGAAGAGGCGATAGCCATACCTCGATCCTTATCAGCGAATGAGCTTTTGTTCAAAATAGCAACCTCGTCCTCAAATGCAAATTTTTTAAATAAATCAGTATCAAGCCATCTTTTCATGTGAAAACCTATAGGCTTTTTTCTCGCTTGGTTGGCGAACCATTGTACTGACTTAGCTTCGCTCCAACCCCTTCTTTTCATTAAGAAATTTACTAATTTATCAACCTTCCTAGGATTGTACATCCTTTTATGACTCATGCTTGCTTTTCCTATAAAACCCTGCTTAGATGGATCTTTTGTAGTTGCAAAATCTCTAGCTGTTTTAATATTTGTCGAAGAAGATATTAAAGATGATGTTTTTTCATTCTCTACGTGAGATCGCAAATAGTCATGAAGAGTATTAAGATCATAGACGTCACTAGCTTTAAACTTTCTGGATCTACGGGGATCAGATTTGTATATATCCTTAGACTTCAAATTTGATCCTTTCGGCGCCTTTACCCCTCTAAACAAGTCCATAAAATTAGGAACATGGCCAGAAGCGAAACCTCTCTTAAAAAATGGCAAACCTTCAAGTTCTACCATTCTCTTTTCATTAGGGTCAACTCCTAAAGTCTTCAAGCTACTTATTAATTCTTGCTCTTCTCCAGATAAATATTCGCTTCCATCGGCAGTTATGTCATCCTTATAGGAATCCAACTTCATCATTAAACCTGAAGGGTTAAAGGTTCCTTTGATTCTTGTTAATGGTGGCGATTTCTTAGTCTTTCTCGTTCTGTCTAATAATTGCTTTCCCTTAACAAGCACAGATGGTATTCTTGGCCCAACCACCATTCCCGCGTCTATGTCAGAATATGGCCTTCCACTTTTGTCTGCATTTATTAATGTTTTTAAAATGTTTCTAAAAATTCCTGCTCCTTCTCCGGCAAACCCCCTGATATATTGCACGTCAAGAGTTCTTCTCCCCTTGATCGTCTTATCTTTTATCATACTATCTCGCCCAAAACCTTTTAACTTTTCCGCGTAATTAGGGGTGAATCCACTAGCTGCTGGAATTGTCTCGTCCGAGATCCCTTCAGATCTTTTAAGAATATCTTTGTTAAAT
>TARA_R110000772_G_scaffold166021_2_pt1 | contig 20537 bp, 17 predicted proteins | sample TARA_R110000772 | Tara Oceans TARA_R110000772 (sample SAMEA4397948) | marine metagenome | biome: Polar Biome; feature: [SRF] surface water layer (ENVO:00010504); material: water (ENVO:00002006), including particulate matter (ENVO:01000060) such as... | depth 5 m | reverse complement strand
CCAACCCATCTACAGACTCAAGCCTCTTGATTGCATCCTCGAACGCCATGCCGTCTCCGAAAATTTCATCTACGGCCTCCGCCTTGGATTCTAGCTCTTTGTCCTTAAACCTACCGTCTTTAGATATAGCTTGCGTGAATTGGTTCTTAACCAATACTAGCCACTCAACGTCCGTCAACCCCTCAGGCTTCTGCATTAACATAGAGTACATATGAAGCAGCGTCTCGTTCTTAGGGGTGAACATACCGTTCTCCTTGGCATTCGCCATGATTGCTTCCATGGTTCTGGTAGCGCGGGCGTCAGCCTGCTGTGTGTGGCTCCTTAAGTTTGAGAAACCAATCGCGCTCATGTAGTCTGTGGTTTTCTTCTCGCTATAGTTCATGAATAAACGACGGAAGAATGTAGGCGTTGTCTCTAGCCATGAGAACACATAGTTTCGGTAAACGCCACCACGCTTACCTGCGGTATTTGCCGCTTTCATATTTAGTTTACTCAGTCTATCAGACCCTTCATTCTTGGCAGCAACAACAGAAGCTAGGGACTGAACACCGTAGGTTGTGTCGTTAACAATGTAGCTATACACCATGAACTCCATGCGCTGTAGCTCCCCTGTAGTTAGTCTTTCAAGCCTCCCTCTAATCATATCCTCCATGGCTTCCTCACTAAGGTCTGCCTGTAGGTTAAACATACTAGCAAAGGCATTATCTAGTTCTAGGGTTCTCCTGTGGGTCATCACCGCAGGAAGTATACCCTCTTCAATAAGCCCGGCCTTCTTCTCTCCTTTGTCTGCTTCAGTCTGCGCGGCCTGTCTCTCAAGGGCCTCCTCAAGGCCGGCAACGGTCTCTATATCAAGGCCATAATTCTTAGCTATGACCTTTAAGGCCTTGGCGTACTTGTTTACACCCTTCTCTGCTCTAGATAAAAGAAGATTCCTGTAGGCCTCCTCCCATGACATATCAGAATTTTCTGATACCAACGTAGCTTGTCTCACTACATGCTGGTTTTCAATCTGCATAGCCTCCATATTAAGGACAGCAAACAGTTCATCAAAATACACGCGGCCCTCCCTTAAGGAGGTGTCGCTCAGTACAATATCTCCGGCCTTGTTCTTGCTGGCGGTTACGGGGATTACGGATTTATTAAGGGCGTTAAGGCCTTCAAGTAATTCTAGTGCCGACTCATGAGACAGGAACGCGGGGTCTATGGATGTCAGTCTATTAATCTGACTCTTGTAAACAGTCAGTTGCCCACGGGCACTGATACTCATTTTCTTGAGTTTTTTCTTTAGGTCTTTCTGTATAGCCCTAACTGTTTTAATAGTTTTCTTTTGCTCGTTAACCTGCTCTACGGTAAGCTGCTTCTCTAGGATGTCAACAATCCTCTCTACCGCCGCCGCTACGACAGCCTCATTATGGGCCGCGTCAACGGACCTACCCCCTTTACGGCTCGCCATGGCTGTAATGCCCAGTACAGAAATCATTTGCCTCAACGTCAGCGTGACGCCTTCGTACCCTTTGATAACCTCGTAAAGTTCTTTAATTATTTCCTTAGTAGTTAGGTCTTTATTGGCCATGAGTGAAGAGAACCTATCACGCAAAGCCTTCGAGGCCTCCCCTTCTTTCTTCCTGCGCTCCTCAAACTGTTGCCTATAGGCCGCCGCCGTTGCTTTCTTTCCTGCAGAATACCCTGCAGCTGAGCCCTTAAGGTATCCTTTAGCCTTGTTCCATAGCATCTCAGCGTCCTTCTCTGACACCCCTGACTCAATCATAGAGTTAATGACCTGAGCCTTGCTCATGCCATCCTTGACCATTTTATTTATGAAGCTAAATATTGTAGCTTGTTTCTTTATTGAACCCCTCTGATATAGTTCAATAGCTTGCTGTTCTGTTAGGCCTTCGTACTTGCCACCTTCCCCTTCTTTTGGGAAGTCCTCATTACTTATTGTTTTATCTCCAAGGACATCATATACTCCATCCTGATTCCTTATGGAACCTAAATGCATAGCTAAAGACTTGTCGGACCACACCTCAGATAGGTCAAAGTAAAACACACCCCCTGCCATCCATCCGCCAAGGTGTGCGTTGTAGGCATCACCCGCGGCATCGTGTACTTTTTTGGAAATCTCGTTAACAGCCTTCTTCCTGTCTGTCTTAGACATGGCCATCAGTTCATCCATGGTTTTAGTGGTCTCGAAATTCTCTAGACTGACGGCATACCCCTTGGTAGGGGTTGTCATGTCACTGAGCTTTATGGAGAACCCTACTTCGCCCTTACCGTTTACGTAGTCCTTAAGTGCTTTCTCAACGGCATCGTTAACTAACTTGCTAATCTTACTAAGGGCAACCGGCTTCTCTTTCTTCTCCTTGTTGAACGACTCAAGCTGGGACTTAAAGGTTTCTTTTTTCTGTTCTGATTCAGTCTTCACCTTATCGACTGCTGACTTCTTCTTTGCGGATTTCTTAGCAATAGACTCAGTAAGGGCCCTGCCTGTCTTTATATCCTCGGTCACCTTACCTACATACTTAGCGAAAGAAGAGAACGAGGGGTTCGCCTTCAGCTTAAGGAAGGGCATGGTCTTACGGAAGGCGCTATTGAGCGCCGTCGCTGCGGCACTAGCTAGAGAGGTTCCTATGTTGTCTATGCTAATAGCACCGACAGCAATGTCTCCATTGAGTTCGGCAAACAGCTCCTCAAACATCAACTCTTTGTTGTCCTTGTATTCTTCTATAATGTCCTGATACTTCTGACTCAATCCACCCCCAAGCATGCTCAGGCTAGGTAACGCGGCCTTAATGAATTTAGCTATATAATTGGGGTCTACGTCCTTCGCTACGTCGTGAAACGCCTCATGGAATCCTGTGTTGCTCATAGCCGCAGGTAGTAGTATGTGGATAGAACCATCGCTGTCCTTGTATATGCCTCGGCTCCCAAGAAGCTCCGACTTATCTACATTCGTAGACTTAGCCATGGCGTCGTAGTCTTTGTGGACCACGACCTTGTTGCCCCTAAGTGATTTATATACATTAATAAGGGACTGAACAAGCTTACTGCCTTGATTATCAGACTCTTCTGTTAGCTCTAAGCTGCCAGTCTCCCCGTACTCAAACGCCTTTAATGTCTCTCTCTCTCTCTGTATTTCTTTTCGGTTAGGTTCATACTTAGCCTCAACGCCTTTAATGATGGCAATCCCGTTAGCCATTTCGGCCTTGATTTCTGCTTTTTGCTCTGCGGTTAGCCCCTTATTCTTTAACTTATTAGAGGCGTCAGTGAGTGCGCGGTTAGTTTTTAGTGTCAATTCTGCGTCCTCGTCCGTGTATTCATTATACACCTGAAGCTGCTCCTCTGTGAGGGCAGCCTCCATAACCTTAAGCTCCTGTAGCTTTGCTTCGACTGCCGCCTTCTGTACGTCTGTGCTTGCCTCACGTAATTCTTCGGCAAGCCTCTGTCTGTTTGTAGATAGCTGGACAATATTATTCCTAAACCCTGCAAGACCTATGGATGACATGCCCATGGTAAGAAGCTGCCTAGTTGTCTTAACGCTAGATATCCCGCCACCCATACCAAAGCCAACAATAGCCCCGTCTAGGGCCTCTGACATGCTAAACTCTTCGTCGTTAATGGCTGCGTGAACGAATTGAGAACCTACGCCTGCAAAAAATTCCTCAATAGCCTCTTCTCCTCCCTGCACAAAGAATGATTTCACCCCGTCCTTGGCCGCAAACTTAGCGAGACGAGTAAACTCCTCAGACATAATACCCTTCTTGAACAGTGCACTTTTTATTTGTTTTGCTGTCATGCCAGCCAACTCGCTTTTCTTTATTATGGATAGCATATCTCCACTGAATAGTCTTTCAGAGAGCACCTCAACAACTGCGTCACCAAGGGCCATGGTCCTACGCTTACTGTCAGACATCATACCATAGGTGTCAACGAGTGTGGCGCCACCCGCACTGATACCCATTGAGAGCGCACCGGCCGTTAGTGCTACCCCCGTACCAAGGCCTGATGTAGCGGCCGTGATACCTATCTGCATAACAAGTTGTGGTAATGTCTGTGCCGCTGCCGTCATAAACATCGCGGAGGCGGCGTCAAGGTTTCCGTCAGATATATTCCCTGAGATTCCCTTCTCTATCTCTTCCTTTGTTAGCCCATCATGGGCATAACTGGCCTGCGTCCTGAATGAGTTAATGTATTCGTCGTACTGCTGCTGCTCTACAATGCCTTGGTTCCCAGTGAGTTCACCGTACAGGCCCGCGATAGAGTTACCCATGGTCCTAATGCCTGTGTTTACGTCGAAAGCAAACTCCATAGCTTCGCCGTAATCAGCGAGGATTGCCTCATCCTTGGCTTGCGCCTGTATCATTTTCTTTTGAATAGGAACCATAGCCTCTTGAAGCTTGACCAATTGGTACTGGTCAAGGTAGGTGTTCCCCCATCCATCTACCTTAATGATTTCTTCTGCGTCACTGTCTTCACCAAAGGCCTTCAAGTAAAGCTGGTTGGCCTTGGTGTCTAATTCTCCACTACTTACGATAGCCCGTGCAATTTCATCTTCGCCACCGCCTCTAGCTATGGCTTCAGCAATAGCCTTATCACGACGGACACTTATCACGGTCTCGTCCTTCTCACTCCATACCCCCCCCTTTTCCCACGCTGGGAGAGCACCATATAGGTTTTGAGCACGTTCAATATCTGTAGAGTTCCAGTCGCGGTCAAACCTTGCGGGAGGGACGATTACCCCCGATGTTTTATTTCCTTCTGCAATATCTTTACCATCCTGCCACGCTGAGAATATTTCCCCTACCGCCTGCATTGTTGAAAAAATTGTTTTATTCTCCGCTACGCGCGACGCTACGTCATTGTCTGCTGAATCTACTTCCTTCTTTGACTTCTGGTCGGGACCGCCAAGAACTACTGAAGAGAATTCAGTAGGACCCCAGCTTACCTTACTGCTACCTCCAGCTGAACCCGAAGCGGATGTAATGTTCCCCTGAGTTTGATTCCCAGCCGATTCTGAAACCGAGGAACCCTCCTCCTGACTGGAGACTGATGCTGAACTTTTTTTTTTTAATAGGACACCCTCTTGCTCTTGAGGTTGAGGTGGCATCTGACCATAGAGCCCTTCCCATTGGTTCTTTTCAACTCCCCGCTGTGAGAAATAAAAATTAATATCTTCCTCACTTACTCCTGCGTTCTGGAAGTTTGTTAAAAATTTTTGAATATCTTCGGGTTCCATAATGTCTTGCTTGTATTATTGAGCACAACAAATATACAAGAAAATCTACACTATTTCAATCGATGCTATTTATTAAAGGGCTGGGGTCTGACTGAAACACCCAAGAGGTTGTCAGTGGACTGTGCCATTGGTTCTTGTGACCCAATAGAATCAAGCTCCTCATACCTTTTTGCATTATCATACTCAATCTTTGCAACTGCCTTCATTGCTCTGAGGTCCTTAGTTGGAATATCCAAACCTATTCTACTCATGCTAACAATTTCAGGAACAAACTGACCACCAGACGCTAGTGCATCGTTCAAATCCGATTGACTTCTGTGTCCGGCAAGGTACTGTTCCATAAATGTAGGCGAAAGAACCTGAGCGTTTCCGTAATAGTTTTTTCCATCGTAAATAATTCCGTCGATGTGGATAGTGGTCACACCCTGCCCGAGTCTGTGAGACCTACCTTTAGTCCCTGAAGCCCCGTATATCCCATTTGCATCAAGACCTAGCTTCTTTGCTGCCTCTGGTGCAATGTTTAAGCTATCTATTGATAAGACTCCAGCAGAACCCGGGTAGTCAGACAAGTCTAAACCACCTTCACTACTAGTTCCTTGAACGTTGGGTGTTTCTATGGTAGATAGCAGTTTGTCAGCCCACCCTTTCATCTGCACCTCTCTAGCTGCCAAGAATTGTAGACCTGTGTTCAGTTCCATTCTTTTGTCAGAAGTGATTCCATTGATTGCCTCAATCTGTTCCTTTGTTTCAATTCCCCCCTCGGAGAGTTGGTTCACAATACCCCGATATTTTACAACCTCATTATTGGTCTCCTCTGGCGTGAGTCCGGGACTCATTGAGGTTACAGAAAGAACATCAATGATTGATTGGTCCCCCTTGTTCCTTTCATAGCTGTCTTGGACAAACTCCATGGAGAAGGCACGAGCATCATCCATTAGGAATCTAGATGAACCTGTCTTTCTATTGGTTGATGTAAATTTTTCTGGAGGAAGGAAAGCATTATATGCCCCTATGCTCTGCTCCACAATGTTTGTGTCCATAACTTTTATTGGGGGCTGAAAAAACTCCATTGCAGCAACGTCCTCTATTCCCCCTTTTGAAATATCTAGAATCTTTTGTGAGGAATTATTGTACCACTCGTCGTATACTTCCTTATTCTCTAAGTAGTCCTCCTGCCTTCGCATAGCTTCATACTTGTTCGTTAGGTCAGTGCTTATGGTTGAAATCTTAGCCGCACTCATAGCGATGTCTTGAAACTCCTGAGTACTTGAACCCATTGATACCGCAGACCCGCCCTGCATTATTTGCTCTGAGCGAGAAGCTAATCCTTCACTAACCTTCTTTGAATAGATGGCAGCCACCTCCGGGGGGAGGGACATGATGTACTTCTTTGAATCTGCAAGGGCTACATCAGAGGCGGCAACCGCGTCAATCAAACTCTTGTGCTCCGCGTCCTGTCTCGCAGCTTGTGCTGCGTAGAAGCTTAATCCTATCTGCCCAACTTTTGAGAAGTCGGCTACCGGTGAGCCTCCTTTAACGTATTGACTTGTGTTGTTTGCCATGTTTATATTATATTAATCCCCTTTTTTTCTTTATACGTCCTTTAGGTCAGCAGACCACCCGGCAGCTTTCCCATAGGCGTCAGTGTAGGCAAGCCCACCTTGAAGTACTCCACCTACAATCGCCTTCGTTCCTGCCTGCTGTGCCGCAATAGCGGACTGTCTAGCCGCGTCAGCCATACCTAGGTCTGTTTGGAAACGACCCTCACGAAGTTTCTGTGAGGTCTGTTGAGCTCCACCTAAAACCATGGACCCCTGCATTTCTCGTTGCTGTTGAGCCATTCTGGCCTTGAACTGAGCCTGTGATGCTTGGTCTGTTGTAGCGCCAAGTCCACCGACTAGAGCGCGTCCGCCTGCCTTTGACAAGGCGGCCACGTTTGTAGCTGTTCGTCTTGCAATCTGCTGGTTAGCAAAGTCTAGGTTGCTTCTGTCCATTGAATTCTTGTAGAAGTCAGTGAATGCTGCTGGCGTTGCTAGGTTAGGGGCGTTAGCTCTGAGCTCGGCAATCTCTGCTTTAGCAGCAGCTGCGTCTTTTTTACCTTGATGGTACTGGTAAATACCTAGCCCAGCCTGAACGGCTCCGCCAATAATGGCGCCACCTGATGCAGCTAGTGCTTGTTGTGCTAGAGTCATAATTGCAAATTTAGTGAATGTTACGGTTAATATACCCTAAGCTCATCATGGCTTATCTGGGTTATGTAGATTACTTCTTTCCTGTATTACGTTGATAGCATAAATCTCTATCAAGCTACTTGCGTTAGGGACTGTGATGTCAGCCTCAAGGAACGTGCCCCTGAGGGAGTCCCCGTCAAGAGAGGAGTCAGCCTTAACTATTAGCGTGTCATTTAAGGACACTGAGGCGACGCTAGAGACGTTTAGCTTCTTCGTTGATGCAACTGAACTAACAGTAGAGCTAACGTTTGTTAGGGCACTCCCTGTGAGCTTATAGATATCACCACCTAAACGGAAGGGTAATCTATTAATCATATTATAGAACTCAATCTCTGTTCCCGCAATTGCTTTAACCTTTCCGATAGACACATACTCGTTATTGCCAGCTGCGTGCGGCAGCGGTGCGTAGTACTCACCTTCTTTCTTTGTGAATGCTGTACTCCCCATTGTAGCTGTCTGTGATATTGTGGACAGCGAAACAGCGCTTGGACCAACATCACCCTCCAGTGTCATCGCACTAAATGTTTTGACGGACGATGCATCGAACCCGCTAACAACACTGAAGCTAGGGTTGTACTGAACCCCGAAGTACTTACCATAAGTGCTACCCTTCTCAGCCTCCCAGACCACGTCAGAGGATGACACCCTCATATGGTAGAACTTATTGTTTATGTCCCCGTATCCAGTGGAGTTTAGGTCCAATAGCGTAGTCCAAGTCTTGGAGCCTACACTGTAGACAGCAGTCTTGAAGTCGTAGTTGGTAGTTAAAGCATAGTATCCACCGCTGGGTGCCGCAGACACATGTGCAGTGTGATAACTGATAAGCATCTCCCCATTGTACTTGTCATAACCCATCCTTATGTGGATAGTGTCTGAGCCGGCATAAGTTCCTGCGTTACCAATGACCCTGTCCGCGTAATCAGTCAACACTTTTGCTTGACTAGCAAAGTAAGAACTCATACCTGTGTCGGAAAGATTATCTAACCCCTCACGACTGACATTGTAAATCCTTCCTCTTGCGGTATCGAAGAAGGCTGTTACACCCTCTACGTTAACGAAAGCACCCCTATTGTTTATTCCTGCAATAGTGGGGAAGTATGTGACGTCAGAGATAAAGTTATTATTCAAAGCAAGTAGCTCGCTTCCTGCCTGTAGAATCTGCTTATTGATTGGCGCTAGACCCACACCATCCTCTTGGAGGGTTATAATATAGTTAGACTTATCAGCCAATCCGTATATGCCACCCTTGGATGCATCAAAATCATACCAATTAGCTAAGCTATTGTTGAATGATGAAACAAGTAGCTGTGGGGAATCTGAAGCCATAGCTTCAGAGTACGTAACAGAAGAATACCTGTTCTCCTCCTTCTCCCCTTTTATCACTGCGTAGGGCTTTCCTTTACCGTAGAACAACGCATCAGTTGTGAAGTCTGAATACCCTTGGGACTCTACAAAAACAATGTAAGACTCCATCTCTTGAGATGTAGTCACAACACGGGTGTCTCCGGCAACCCACTTGTGACCAATCATTTCTCTTGGCTTATACCAAGTGTTCCCTTCTGTCAATGTATGAACATTCGCGTGCTGAGCCCTAGTCATGGAGCCTCCTATGGTGTAATAAACTCTATCAACAGATGTCTTCTTCTTCCTGTAAATTTCCACGACACACTGGTTACCCCAAAGGTCCTGCTGGTTAGCAACATTTGTTGAGTTGAAGTCTGCGTGAGCAGATGCGTCCACCACGATAAAATCACCAACCTTTCTCGCGTCCTTGTCTGAAGATGTTCCTCCGTCTGGAACGATAGGTGACGTTGAGGTATCCTCGTAATTCTTTAACTCTATAACATCAAACTCAACTTTATCAAGGTAAATTAGTTTTCCTGTTGTGTCGACGTAAGAAATAATTCTCAACACGTCACCCTTGCTGTAGTTGTATTTCACCTCAGCCCCCTTGCCATCAACATAGGATTCGTTGTCAAACTGAAGCCCCCTGAGGGCCAAATTGACGGACTTTCCCTGACCCGTAACATAGAAGGCTTCAGTTATTGCGTACTGGAAGTAGTCAGAGAAGGTGTCCCCTCCGGCGTACACGAAAGAAAATCTGTCAAAGCCAGCGGGCATTGATGAACTTAGCTGTATGTTTATAGAAGATGCCCCATACTTTCCCGCTCGGCTTGCGCCAACAATGGGGGAAACCGATATGGAACCTAAGTCCTTGACACCCGACGTCCTCCCGTACTTGTCGTGATACACCACACCAAACGTGTGATTTTCCCCACTCTTAAAGGATGATTGGCCCATGCTAGAGTAGACGTGAGTTTTATCTTCTGTAACACCGCTAGTCGTGCCGGTTATGCTGTCATCAGAGACTGAGTTGTCATAGTTGAAGATTGATGTTCCGTCATTTCTCAGCCCTGTGCTGTCATCAAGTATAAGTAAAGCGCTCAAATTATAGCTTGTCATCTTAATTTCAACCTCAAGTACGGGCTTGTTTAAGAACGGCGCACCCGCTGCTGAGGCCGAGTAAGAGTGGGCTACGTTATTAAGTACTGCGTTGCCACCATAATACACGTTCCATAGGTCTGGAGAGTTGGAAATCTGAGTGTAGTTTCCGGTGGTCTGAATAGCTACTGACTTTTCGGCTGCGCTAACGAGAGCGCTACCAATGCTTGCGGCCATGGCAGCTTGAGTTGTCCACGCAGTTACAGGTATTACCGTACTGTAGCTGAATGCACCCAAATCAAACTTTGACAAGGCCAGTGATTGGGGAGAACTTCCGTCAGCAAAATTAATAGTGTGCATTATGCTCACGTTATGCGTGATGGCAACTGGTTTTACAACAAAATCTAAAACAACATCTACCCCTTCCGCAAAGGCGGTTGGCACATTAGACATATCAAACCTTAACTTCATTCTACTGTCTGTCCCCAAAGAAAACACCACCCCTACAGGTATTGCGTAGTTTTGGGGTATATCATCGTAGGTCACAGTCATTGTCGCCGAAGCATTGAAATCATCGAACCCCTCTGTGTAGTTGCCGTACATGAGCCTACTTCCGGACATGGCTTGAGTCTTAGCTGTCTTTGGGACAGCGTCAAAAGATTTGTTAGCCTCGTTGTCATCTAAGACTGGCATAGCATTGTCGTTACTAAACACGAAGGTTACGTCAGAGCCAGTATGGCTCTTCTCCTCAACCAAGTAAAAAGGCAGTGAGCCCTCTTTAACAAAAAGCCTGACGTACTCTACGGCTGTGGTTGTGGAAGGTACAGTTATGGATAATTCATTATACAGCTCCTTGAAGTTTTGCTGTCTAGACGTTTCATTGAGTGAGTTGGGTGCAACCATCAGCTCTGAATAGTGACCCAATGCTGACACATCACCGTCTCGGTACACGTACTGTGCTGCAAACTGAAATGAATTATTGTACATGGATAGACCTGTACGCGTTGTGTCTGTAGACCAAACACCAGTAGGTCTTAATGGGGGCGCCTTAATGACAGCAATCTCTAATTCCTTGAGAGCGAGGGTCCCCCCAGCAGGGTATCCTCCAGCCTTAGCTAAAGTAATGTTAACCTTCTTGGGCTCACTTCTTCCGTCAGTGAAGTAAAGAAAAGCCTCGTTCTTATAGACTAATCCATCAACATTCAGGTAGTCGTCGTTGCGAAAACCTAAGGACGAATCACTAAGTACCAGCGTAGCGGAGCTCTTAGCTGGGTCATACTCATATATACAGTGATTGTCACCGGAGTTGTGTATGAAAACATACACAGCATTTAGGGCTTCAAACGAATAAGTGCCCACAACACGATTAAACCCAGACGGTAGAGCGGTGGCCAATGTAATGGCCTCATTGCTCTGGATATTTTTTATAACACCAGAGTCGCCATCTTCACCAACAGTAACACGGATATTATTAGCATCAGTGAATTCTGTTCTCTGGATAAGCCTAGAATCGTTATCCTTATTAAGGTAACGTGGTATGAGTTTATCGACTGCCATGTGTTATTATGCTTTGGGTGACTGCATAAAGTTCTTGCGAATAGTATACAGTGCTTCCTCCTTAGAGAATGAGTTCAACCTAGACTTAGCCCTACGTGCTTCATTGAAGTACTCTTGACGTGCTCTGGCTTTCTCATTGTATGGGATGTTGGACTTGTGCTCAACAATTTTGTAGTACATGTACTGACGAAGGGCTTCCTCACAGTAGATGTGGACGCATGGATTATCAGAGCGTGCATCATCAGCAATGTACTCAAGGGTAATCTCAGCTAGAGAGTAGTTTGTAGAAATCTCAATCCTGTTCTGGTCGTAGTTCATTCTGAACTGAGCGGCAGCGTGTGCGCCCCCGTAACCGTACAGCGCACCCTGTGAGTCGCCTAGGAAGAATTCTGCATATGGGTAGATTGTTCCCGTGTTAGAGTTCTCGATGCCAGTCTTATCATCCTTAACGTCATACACGCCGTCATCGTTGCTATCAATGGGGTTGCCACCACTATCAAGAACGTAGGTCATTGACATATTTAGGTTCTTATTTTCCTTGAAGGTATAGAACAGCCCGTCAGTGCCCCCGTAACCAATACGCAAGTAGTCCACAAAGTCCTGAGGTAGGGTAACAGTAGCATTGGTTGCAATCACAGGTAAGTTCAGGGACTTGATTCGCTTCATCATATCGAATCCCATCTCACGACACCCACGCAGAGCGAGGTTATGTGCCTGATAGTCAGATACATTAGATGCGTAGTCGTCCTCTGATAGGGTCAGTAAGAAGTCGTTAACGACCTGCTTGATAGATACAACGTTGCGTGCCATTACTTATTGATTATTTGTTTTTGCTGTTCGTTTACCGCGTATGCATAAACATCCGGTTGACGCAGGTTGATTCCGATAAGCTTAGCCATCTCCACAACCAGCTCTGGTACATAGTGGTTGGGTAGTTCAAAGTCTACAGTGTTATTAACATCATACACCTCTTGCCCGTTTGCGCCCGCTGTGTACCCGAAAGAAGGGGTCTGTGCTGTCTTTGCCCCCGTCAAAGCTAGAACCCCCTCAGGGGTCTTGTAGTAGCGTAGCTTAATCTTATTGATGGATGTAGGGAACACTTGGATATCTACAGATATAAGAGCAACAGGGTTGCTTTCCGTAGGTACGCTGAGTGTTGATACTAGAATCATATCAATCTTCTCCTCATCATATACAAGTTGGATACGCTCAGAGGTGGTTCCGTCAAGGAGCCAAGAACCGTTGGTTGTCATGGAGATAATCCTAGACAGGTCATCGGGCTTCGTGAACGTGCCAGTGGAGCCATTAGGGCTGCTTAGTTCAGATGTCTTAGAGAACGTTGATAGGTCCTCCTGAATCTGCTTGATGCGATTCTTATCGCGACCACCGTCGAGCTGACGGATGCTTTGTTTTTTGTTACTCTGTATCTCTGAGAATAAACCATTAAATACTCGAGTCTGTGCAACTCCAGCAAATGAATTAAACTGAGAGGGGGTAACCATACCTCTAGCGTCCTTATTAGTAAGGTCCTTGAGGATTAAATAAACTTCATAGACAGATGCCATCATTCAGTGCTTTTGATTCCTCAAAGATAGCATAAAAAAAGAGGCCCCTTTAGGGAGCCTCCTTTATGTTTATCGTCTTAGCCCGTTAAGACTATAGGCTATAGGTCGTTAAGCTGTCGCTCTAATTCCTCCCTCACCCCGTAGCCCCTGTCGGACATTAGGAAACGAGTGAAGACCTGAGTTGTATCTGTACCAACGGGTGTTGGTGCAATAATCTGGTTGGAATCAAACCAGTACATGCCGTCAGCGTTAGCTTTAAGAATCTGGAAATCAATTGCAGTAACCACAATAGCACGAAGCTGAACCAGTGGACTGTTTGTTGCCTCCATGAATACCTTGGGGTCACCCTTAGCTTGTTGAATTAACGCACGCTTAATCTCTAAGCTAGAGAGTCCACTGTCAATACCATAGGATAAAGCAATAGGAATCAATGTATCCACGTCTGCATCCTTGATGAATGTGATGGCGTCATGAATCATGAACTCAGACTCAAGTTCACTCTCAGCGCTGCTCTCATCGTTGACCTCAATGAACACCGAGCCACCGTTAGCAATGTTATCAGGGTGGTGACGTAGGTACGCAGATAGGTTAGGTGACGTGTGCTTAACCATTAGGGTCTTATCCCTGAATACAATCTGCTCCCTACGGGCCACATTTGATTGCTCATCTACAAAGATAGATTTCTCAGCCGGACAGAATCTAATCTCCCGGTTGTAGCCCTTCTCTTCGTCGTAGTGTAGGATGTCATCCTGCTTCAGCTTGTACCATATACCTCCGCCCTTAGGGATGGAGAACACAGTAGGCTTAGGGCTTGATGGCTTCTTAGATTTAAGCTTAAGCTTGCTCTTTTTTAGGGGAGCAGAGACTAGGCTCTTGGATGTTTTACTTGTTGCACTAGGTGCTTTGGTTTTTGGGCGTTCGTTTGCCATGATGTATTTGAATTAAATTAGTTTATTAAAAACCTACGGCAAAGGTAGTGAAACTTTTATGCAAAAAAGAAGGGGGCAAAAGCCCCCCTCTCAATTACAATATAATCCTAGGATTACTTCAACAAGACGTGCTTGTTAGCTGCGCGAGTAATCAAGTTACACTCTGAGCGGTAGTTGAATTGTACTGAATCCTCGGTAGTGGTCTTAGCACCCAAGATAGAACCAGTAACCCAATGCTCCATCTCACGGCTATAACCGTTAGCAGCTTTGTAGTTAAGTTCCAAAGCAGGAGCTTTATCACCAGTCTTAGCATCAGCAATCTTCGCCATAGGAACAGCGACTCCACGGAAGTCTGAACCAGCCAACAAGGTTGGGTCATTAAGCAATTTCCAGTCACGCTTGTGCATGGTGTAGCCACCACGAGTGAATGAACGGAAGCCTAGATTGACAGCCATTTCCTTGTCGTTGTTGAACGCTCCGTACTGACCAGTAACTCCGCCAGTGGTCAAGGTACCAATACCTTGAGCAAGAACGTCATCGATAGCCAAATCAACTGAACGGTTAACAAACATAGCATACTCAGAAGAACCACCTTGCTTATCCAATTCACGAACGATGTCGTCAATGTGAGATAGTGCAGAGAAGTTATCAGAAGAAACGATGCCACGTCCTTCGACAGCAGCGAAGTAACCTTCAGAACCAGTGATACCGGTTACAGCGGAAGTCTTCTCTCCCAATAGGAGCATCATCTCACGCTTGTCCATAAAGCGCTTTTGAGTGTCGCTTTCAGACTTGATGTACCAGCGGTAGTCACCTTGACCTAGGTCAATCCAACCAATGTTAGTAGCTTGTGAGCCACTTACTTTGTAGGACTCCTTCATAATCATGAAAGGATTGGTGCGCTTTGCAACGTTGGATTCGAAGCCACCAGAAGGTTGCTCAGAGCCTTGAGTGTACAGGTTGCCAATAACTGGGTACGAAGCAGTAGCGTCGTTAGCAGGATTAGCAGCACCATCAAGAGCAACCAAAGTGATTGCAAGACCAGCGATAGCAGAAACGAACATGCGGCGGTCACCGTCAGCAAGGACGATATCGTTCACACGAACATAAACAGAAGCAGCGTTAGCAGCAGTTAAAACACCAGTTGCAAAGACGTAGGCGCCTTTTTGGTGTTGGTGAAGACGAGCCTCTTCCCAGTATGTGACTTCGTCAGCAGTTGCTTGGGCCTTAGTGGCGCCAACCAAATTCAAGAAGCCAGTGATACCTTGTTCGCCATAAGTGGCTACGAGGGCGTCGCGATTGTCGGGGGCATTAACTTCGTTGATATAAGCAGCGAGGTTAATGTACTTGTCCATAGACAAGTTTTTAATAAGTGATGGAGAAAAATCCACCGGTGTAGTTACAGCCATGATAATTTTATTTTAGGCGTTAGTAATCAAAAATTGATGCTAAGGGTGTCGTCACCACCGCGTAGCGCATTAAGAACCTGTTTTCGCACTTTGTCCTCTGAGGAGGAAGATGAACCCGGCGTTGAAGAAGGAGTGGCTGTGGACGGATTGACCGCCTCTTTAACAACTTTACTCTGCCCGTCGCTAATGCCTTGACCATAAACGGCCTTGACAATAGAGTCGATATTATCAACAACAGCACGATGCTCAGATAGCTTGACAAAGTCCCAGCTACCATCGCCTGACACGTACTGTGCGAAATAATTCTCCAAGTCTTTGTTCGCCCCCTTGAGGGATGACTTGTGCTCGTCATTGAGCCCAAAGGAAAAATCCTTATCTTTAGATAGAGCGAAGTCCAAGGACTCCATTGTATCAACACTCTCTGACATGTTCGCAATCCACGCGTCATCAATAGGTGACTCGACCTCTGTCTCTGCTTTCGCTGGGGCAGGTGCCGTATCTATGACGGGTGCGCGATATGCTTCTCGGACTTTTTCAAGTCCCTCCTTTGCTGTCTTGGCGTCCATCTTCAGTTGTAGTTTACCAAGGCGAATATCATTCTCACTATATTCATCCTCGTTAAGCTTATACTTACTACTCAACAAAAGACTTACGTCTTCAGAAGAGAGGTCTGGGTATTGCATTGATAACTCTGTTTCCATGATAGTCATGTCGTCCATTTCAGACGGCTTAAATGACTGATATTGAAACCAATCCTCAACACTCTTACCTGTCTCAGCGATGAAGTCAGAGATAGCTTTGACCGCAGGGTCAAGCTTTACCTCCGGCACCTCTGGCAGCTCGGGGTTCAAAAGACCGTCAAGCTCTTCCTTAGTGATAGTGCCATTGTCCACCATTTCGGCTAGAACATCGTACATATCAGCAGGCTCACTCTTCGGCTCGTCAATACCTTCTTTAGTCTCCTCGGGTTCCGGTGTAGATTCCTCAGCCTCTGGGGCGTCAGCTTCTGCTGGCGCTTCCTCAGTGATTTCATCTGTACCTTCTACCGGCTCCTCTACTTCAGGTGTAGGTTTTTCGCTATCTTCGATAACGTCGGGTTCTAGTTCAGCTTCACCACCAATCAATGGTTCTGTAGCCGCAGATTCAGGAACCACTTCCTCCTCTGTAAATTGCTCTGGCGGAGTAGACGAGAGTTTAACCCCCAGCTGCTCAGCTAATTGCTCATATTCGTTTGCCATTATAATAGATTTGATTAATACTGCAAATATAAAGCAATTATTTTCAATGTTTCCACAAAGTGTTTTAGTGTCTAATTAATTTGTATATTACACGCGTACAATATATTTAATAGAATGGAAGATAAAGTAAACTTAACAGACAGAGCAGGGGAACGCTATGCGTCCCTGTCGGCAAAGCGGTTCGAGGACGAGTCATACGACGAGTACAAGGAGCGCATGAGGGACACAAAAAAAATGCTCAAAGGATACATGAAAGGACGAAGAATAGCATGAGACCTATAAAAAAAGTAATCATCCACTGTAGCGCAACAAAGCCCTCAATGGACATCGGTGCTGAGACAATCCGTCGTTGGCACGTGGATGGCAATAACTGGGCAGATATTGGCTACCATTTCGTTGTGCGCCTTGACGGCGCCATAGAGAAGGGTAGGGATATTGATGTCGTTGGCGCCCACTGCAAGGGACAGAATACATCGTCAATCGGTATTTGTTATGCGGGTGGTGTTGACGAGAACGGTGAACCTGAGGACACTAGAACCTCGCAGCAGAAAGCTGCGTTGATTGAACTCACCTCATCTTTGTCTACCCTGTTCCCGGGGGTTACATTCCACGGACACAAAGAGTACTCACCCAAGGCATGCCCTAGTTTCAATGTTGAGGACGAAGGGTATGGTACAATAGGCTCTAAGTCCCGTTGCGACTGTTGTTGTTAACTGTCTTACGCTAACTTCTGGAGCTCACGTATGGTGATGTCCTGACTTTTCTTAACAATCTTCAGGGACCTAACCTCTGACTCAAGCTCTTCTATCCACCGTCGTTGCTTAGATATCTTAGCCTGTAGCCCGTGGACAGTAGACTTCATGTTGGATATCTTATTCATAGCCTCCTGAAGCTGAGACTTAAGGGCATCACGAATATCTTGGTTCTCTTTTTGCATTGCCATGAGCATCTCCTGAGAGTCCTTGAGCTCTGCACGGAGCCACTTGACCTCACCAGCGTTAGCTTTAGCAATGGCGCTAACATCTTTAGTTAACACCTTAGCGATGCCATCTACGAATTTTCGCCCTATATAATTGAGGAGTGACATCATGGCTGCAAAGATAAGGCAGTCGTAGCGCCATTCTACGTGATTGAGTGATATTTTTTTACCCTAACATTTGGTCGTCTGGTATATTATTCGTATGTTAGCAAAGTAATCAATATAATGTAATATGAAAAATCTGATAACATCATTCCTTATTATAACAGGAATGTCAGCCTTCGGGCAAACCGAGGGAACGCTGTTCGCTGACACTGTACACGACTGGTTCGAAACCCATGACTACGTGGCTGTGTATAACACGCCACTGAAGGCAAGGTATGTGCTCATAGGCAAAGAGTCGTTCTCGTTAATCCCTGACAGCATACACTTAAATGTGATGCCTGAGAGCGAGTGGCCTGTCTACACTAGGCTTATCGTATCTAGCGGTGGACACAAAAATAATGATAGGTACTTTGTCTCCAAGGATAGAGAGCATATCATTCTTAGCCCACACAGGGACCCAGATACGGGTGGGTTGATTGTAGCTACGCTGTTTGGTTCTGAGGAATAATAAAAAAGGGGTTACACTTAGTGCAGCCCCTTTCTTTGTTACAAAGATAATAAATTTTTTTATGCGTATTTTTTCGACTTGGCTCCTGAACACCTCCATATCTTGCGAGATAAATTATTAGGAGTGTTGGGGTCGTTCTGTTTTTTCTTAGACAATCTTTTTTTTATACCTAGACTTCTAGCACAGTAACTATCACCCTTAGGTGTGCCCGGCCTTACTCGTGGTCCACCTCCTGCGGCTTTACCCGACTGACCGTAACTTACCTTCTTTCCTGATGAAGTAATTTTTACTTTAGCTTTCCCTGCTCTTGGCGTAGGCATTGCTTATTTCTTAGTATGAGTATATCCCTTTTTCTTTAAGGCTAAATGGTCTTTCATTGTTTTTGCCACTTTCTCAATACCCGTCTTACTATACATATTGTGTGTCTTAAACTTTGCCATTAGTATTTTAATTTAGTCTTAGGTTAAAATATTGTTCTGTAAGCTTACGCCTTATTAGCACCCTTCTCTGTGTTGTCTTCTCTCCACTCCTTAACAGCGGCTATTCGTGCGTCTTGATATACACCAACACGCTTAGCAACCTTGGTTACTTCAGCAAGGGTCATCTCATCTAAGGAGCCACTGAAGCTATCGCGCTTCTTAGCTAAGGCTGCAACAACGTGGTTGTATGTAGCTGTGTTTAATCGGTCAGCGTTAGTTACAGGCTTTGGTTCAGAATTCTTATTGTAGCTAGTCTTCTGGTAGGGCTTCTTTGTCTTGGTAATCATTGTGTCGTTATTTTATGTCTTTATATTAAAACAGTAAAGCAAAGGTAATACATATATACAGACATATGCACTGAGCAACAATACCTAATTACTCGTCATCAAGCTTATAGAGGTTATCAGTGAAGTGCTTCTCGTTAAACCCAGAGCCCTCCATCTTCAAGATATCCTTGACGTAGTTTCTGGTCTCACTAGGTAGGTGTGGTAGGATGCTCTCTACATCCCCATAGATGTCTACGCCATCAGCCTTCATTTTGTTGAGTGCGTCAACGAGCCCTGTGCGTCCCATGTTGTACGCAGCCAGTGTCTTGGCTAACTTCATCTGCTCTGTGCCTTTGACCCAAGGGGCCTCGGCAATGCTTTCCATGAGGTACTTCTGTCCTTTCTTAGCGTCAGACGGATTGAAGGGGTCGAAGCCCTCACCATATACTTTCTTTAATACCTCAACATTGGCTGGCATGATTTGGGCCATTCCCATAGCCCCAGCGCCACTAACGGCTTTGGGGTTAAACGTGGACTCTTGGTACAGCTGCCTGTTGTACAGCGACTGTGACAGCAACTTGCTGTCTCCTTCACCGTCATTATTTGCAGCAACCTTAACTCCTTGACTGGTATTGAGTAACGACAACCCCGGTCCCTTTCTTTCTTTAAGTCCTAACATCCTGTAAAGGTACAAAATAAAAGCGCCCCTTGTGGGGGGCGCTAATTATGTGCTAAGTAAAGAGGTGTTACTTGACCTCTTCGGCCTCAACCTCCTCGGGGGTGAACTCCCCAGACTCAAGATTGATAGACCCATCGCCGTACTCCTCTCGGATAGCTTCGGTAGCCTCCTTGCTTGCTTCTTGCTGTTCTACGAAAGCCTTCAGGAGAGCGTCCTTGCGTAGCTCAGCTAGAGCAATGGCGCCCAACTCATTCTGAATTGATTGCATGTTGCCTTGTGCTTCTTTAACAGAGTCAAGCATCTCCTTTTTAATTGTAGTCATGGTTGTGTGTATTATTTTTTTGTTTTATACAGGCGATACATCAAGTAAACACCGATGATGAACATACCTAGTGAAGTGTCTAACCCTCCAATAATGATGCCAACAGCAAATAATCCTACAGTGAAGTAAGGCCACTTGTTTAGTCGGTGAGATAATGTCTCTACCATAGTAGATACACAATCTTTAACTTGGTTAGTGAGCGATGATGCGTATAGTTTTACTTTTGTTATTAACGTTTTCATGTCTTACTCTTCACCAATAGTCATGGTTACAGATGTAGGGGTAATGAGCTGCACGATAGCGGCCTCAATACCTGCCTCTATTGCAGTAACTTGTTCTGTACCCATAGCTGATTGAGTCCATGCGACACATTCTGCGTTGGTTAAGTCAGCGAATGGAATGAAGTTTGTGATGTCGTCAACAGATAGTGTCTGTGTGCCGATACTCCCAGAGGAGTAGGCCACACCCTCGGGGTTTAGCTCGCTTGATGTTCCTGTTACAATCCAGTGTACGTTGTACACCACATCGGTTTCTTCTTGGTTTGTGGGGTAAACGTCTACTGTTTTACAGTCCCATGTATATGTAGTTGCCA
>TARA_R110000772_G_scaffold1095_1_pt1 | contig 20555 bp, 16 predicted proteins | sample TARA_R110000772 | Tara Oceans TARA_R110000772 (sample SAMEA4397948) | marine metagenome | biome: Polar Biome; feature: [SRF] surface water layer (ENVO:00010504); material: water (ENVO:00002006), including particulate matter (ENVO:01000060) such as... | depth 5 m | reverse complement strand
GTACATTTGGTCCGAGATACTTAAAACAGTATGATGGATGGTGGAATCAGATTCCTAGAAAATCAGTTTCAAAAGATAGAATTCAATATAGAATAATATTCTTCGATATTTTTCATAACTTTGATGAGCCTTTCAAGATTTCGGGTGTTGACTTGAAGTACAAAATTTTAAAATAATTATCTCATGGCATTAAAAGACAATTCTCATAATTCAGCAGGAAAAGGTTGGGCTGAAGGTTCCTTAAAAGGAGCGTCAGTCGGCTTTACGGCAGGAGGACCTTGGGGAGCTTTGATCGGTGCGGCTCTTGGTGGAACGCGAGGAGCTATAACAGGCTTTGTACAGCATAAGAAAAGAAGCGAAGCAGCGGACATGGTTGACTCTATGGAAGCTAATCGTCTTCAAAGCTTAATGCAAACTCGTAGATCAATTGAAGCGGGAACTGATCCTGCATCAATGAACGCCAAGGCTGAAAATGCAAGATTAAACAGTTCTACTCAGAATGTAATATCTCGAAATAGCGCAGGAAATACTGCAGCAACAATAAACGGTTTTTTAAGAGCTCAAAGTAACTCTCAGAAAAACGTAAATCAAATTGAAGCTAATTCAAGACAGCAAGTTCCTTTTTACATGAATGCCGAAGGTGATTTAACCCAACGTATGGCTCAGAGAAGGCTAGAGCTTAGTTTACTGAAACAGAGTAAAAACGAAGCTCAAGATGCACAAAACCAAACTGACAGTAATGTTAATGCTAATGCGATTGGCGGGATGTTAGGAGGAGCATTTGGAAATCAAGGGGGTGGAGAAACTGGGGCTGAAAAAGGTGGAGGAGATGGCTCTTCAACTAATTTTGCAGCAACATTATCAAAGTTATTCAATAAAAACAAAGGAGATAAAAACCAAGTCTCGAACGGAGTATTGGATGCAGGAAATGGAGGCTCATCATTCTCTGGTGGTAGAGTAGATATTCCACAAGGCTCGTTATTTGATAGCGGTGGCCAAATGATAATGAAGAAATAATTAATTCAAATGGCAGGAGAAAACTTTTTAAGTGGAATAAATAGCAATTTGTCTCTTGGTGAAGAGATAGATAAAAGCATGATTTCTCAAGCTGGTATTCCTGGCTATGAAGAAGATATTATTCAGAGAACTAAGGCTCAATATCAACCTAAAGAAATTGGTAAGCAAAGCCCTAGTGACTTATATCCGGGAGCAGGACATCAAATTCAAAAAGGAACATACTCAGGAAGTATTGTTGGCTCTAATCCAATTTATGCTTCCGGTGGAAATATACTCGCTTTAAATCCAATACTTGAAAGGAGAAAAGCTAATCAGGAAGCGGCAATGGAAAGAGCTAAAAACTTAAAGCCATATACTGCGCCTGACGCTCCACAGTTAAAAGCCCCTCAATACCAACAGAAGCTTGAGAACAAATATGCTTCCGAGGCTACATCTTATATAGATAAAGAATATTCTCGGCTAGGTAAGCAAAATGCTGACATCTTATTTAACGATCCTTCTTCTGAGCAATATAAATACATGCACACTCTTGAAAGAGGCTATCAGAATACAGTTAAGAATTTTGATCAGCTAACTGATATGGCAACCTCTATAAGCGAGGATAGAAGAAATAACTCGAAGTTATTCCCACCTGAAGCTCATGCTATGGCAGATGACTTTGAAAGAATGACTGGACCTGTTTTTGGAGAAGAAGGAGGGTTTAAGAATTTAGATGTTTACAACACAATGATTGATAAGCTTAAGGGTTATCAGACTGTATCAGACTATTTTAAGAATAGTGTCAATTTTGCTGATATAGATGGGTTGATAACAAGTAAATTCAATCGTGGAGCAAGTGGAGAATTCATTAGTAAAAGCACAAGTAAAATAACTGATTTTACGGGTGTAAAAAAGGAATTAAGAAAGATTGCTATAGATGGACTACAAGCTCAGATTAATGCAGGATTAGTAACTGAAGATCAGATTGATCAACACCTTGATTCTAGGCTCCAAAATAAACAAGAAATATCGGGAACATCTTATACTGAAAGAAATAAAGATAACACCGATAAGTCAAGCGTAGGAGAACCTGTAGTGAGTGATCCTAAAAATCCTCAAAAACCAAAATTCTCAACCTTTAATCGAGACGGAACGATTGTTCCTAACGGAGAAGTTTCTTACACAGAGCTAGGTTATGTTCCTGTGAGTGGATTTAAGGTTGCAAACATAGATCAGGCAATGATCATCAATGGTAACGACATGAGCTATAAGCTTAATGATGTTTTAGAGTTCACTTTGACTGGCATGGCCACTATTGAGAATGATAAAAAAGGAGATCAGCGTAAAGTTGGTTACGGTAGAGGTAAGATGAATGTTGATTATTACACGGCAAATATTGACGGAAAAGAAGTTTCTTTAAGTAAAAATCAATATGATGCTATCGAGGATGAAAAAACTAAAAAAGCTTACTCTAAGAAACAGAAAAAAGAAGAGGTTGATGTTGCTGTAGTTTTAGATGAAGCAGCAGTAGGATCTATAAAAGCGGCTAATAAAAATGCCAACATTGATAATGGCGTTTCATTTTTAGAGAGTAAGAAAACTAAAGGGAAGGCAACAACTGAAAAATCTAAATCAGATAAGCCTGTTATCCAATTTGATGCAGAAGGAAATATTATTGAATAAGAAGATATATGTTAAAGCCTGATAAGTTAAAGAAGTTGAACGATAACGCTAGAGTAATGGCGGAGCAGGGTAAAAGCAAGGAAGAGATTCTGGCCATGAAAGGTGCTTTTATTGAAAAATTTGGAGCTACTGAACCTGTAAAAAAAAAAGAATCTACTCAACCGGAAACTTCTTCCTCTACATTGGAAGGTTCTTCAAAAAGTGTTCCGACATCTGCGCCCTTATCGGCAACTACCTCAACGAGAAGCCCGAATAATCTTCAGTTAGAGGATGATTTAAAAAAGGCTAATTCCATGCTTCAAAAAGGCGGAGTTGGAGTAGGTGGTGCGTCTATGCCTTTTCAAATGAATACTCAAGGCGATGTTCTTCAGAACGCTAAAGCTCCTTCAATTCCAAAGAAAAGCACAAAAGTAATTCCTGTCGGATCTGACAGCTTTAATCAAGAGCAAGTAAACTCTAGGTTATCTGAAGTTCAATCAGCTCTTAATAATGAGCTTTCCTATGCGAAAACAGATGAACAGAGAAAAGATATTCAATCTCGATATGATAGAGAATTAAATTCACTAGAAAGCCAAGTTGGAAAACCTTCGGTTATATCTCCTTTGATTAAAGAATCTCCTAAAGACATGGTTCGGACGGAGAATGTAAATCTTGCTAAAATTCCAAAGAAGAAAGAACTTCCTGTTGATAGTCCATTTCAGATAGGGGAGAATGGAGTGCCTCAATTTAAACCCACTTTTGAATTGGATGAACAAGGTGTTACAGTTATTAATTCACATCAAAATAAGTTATTTGATGCCATAGAGCATAATCAGTATGTTGATGCTTTAACAGCTATTGAAGATATTGACGATGAAGAGCTGAAGAAAAGTAAAGACTTCACTCCTGAGCAAGTCGGAGACATTCTAAAGTATAAAGAAAACGCTTTTAAGGTGAATGACCTTGCTTTATCTACATCTAAAAAAGCAAGTATCGTCGCGGAAAATCAAAAGAAACTTCAGGAAAATATCCAAGCTCAAAGTGAAGCTATTGATATTATCAATGCAGCAGCAGTAGAGAGCAAAACAGTAAGTGATGTTCTGTACGAAGCGAAGAAAGCAAATAAAGATGCTTTGATTAATTTGATTCCAAATGAAGATATGAAAGGAGTTGTTGATGAGCATACAACAAATCTTTATGAACTTCGCGACCTTATGGCATTGTTGACGGATAAGAATGGAGGTCAGCCAAAAATGTCATTTGATGATAAAGGAGAAGTTGTAATGAATGGCTTCGCTAATCCTACTCAGCAGAAGTTCTATCAAGATAAACTAAATAGACTTTTAAAGCAGACTAAGGATAGTGATGCTAAATTCTACAATGTTCATCAGGATAAAATCACCAATAAAGAATTGGAGCGTTTTGAGCTTCAGAAGAAAATTAAATCGGCTGAGGCATATCTTTCAAAATTAGATCAAAGTTCCGCTGAATACCAACAATCTGCAGATTTAATTTATAAGGATAAAGGAATGTTGAAACAGTACGATTCCAATATCGAGAGAATGAAAACCGAAGGGAACATCATTTTCAAGACTAATCCTGAGCAAGTTGCTAAAACATTGATTTCTGACGGCGGAGAAGGCTTAATGTTATCATTCTCTAATATACCTGGGAACTTATCTCCAAAGGAAAAGTTTGATGTAGGTTATGAGCGTTTAATGAAAACAGTCCAACGTCAGGAACAGGAGTTGGGAGCTGATAAGGTTACTCAAATGGCTTCAATGATTTTAAAAGATAGAGTAGGTCAATTATCAAAAGATGAACTAAGCTATCTTAAAAACAAGCAATCATTATCTTCAATGGCTCCAATGTATTTAATGAATGAATCAGGAGTCACGAATGAATCTGATAATTTCCTTAAAACTTTGATGGCTGGATTTGCTCGATGGACTCAGCCAAATACATCAGGGAAAGAAACGCAAACGAAATTATTACAGAAAGCACTTGAATCTTCTTATAATGTTGGGGCAAATGATAAGTCTTTCAATGAAGATAACTTTGATGCTGTTCAAAAAAGAGCTGAAGGTCCACAAGAATTTTGGAATCAAGAGTCTTGGGGTGAAGTTGTTGCTCCTACACTTGGAATTGTGGCAGACATGGCGGCGGGTGGAGCTATATTGAAATTAGCTAAAATTGGAGCTGTAGGTTCATTTGCGGATGAGTTATACAACGTGTATGAATCTTCAATGAAATCAACGAAACTTGGAAGGTTCTTTTTACCTGTAGTTGACAATGCTGCAAAGGCTGAGGCTACGGGGCAGATAATGGCTAATTCAGGGAGTGAGTTAAACTTAGAAAACTTTCTTGTCGGAGGTACTGCGGCTAAAATGTTTGGATCTGTAATAACAGCTCTTCCTGCCTCAAAAAAGATTGACATGATAATGTCTATATTCGGTCAGAGAGGAAAGGATGCGCTTACTGTTATAGCAAATAAAACAGCAGGAGGAGCCGGTGAAGTTGTAGAGGAAACGATGCAGGAATTAACTGGAATCTACTATGACGAACTTCGCGATAAAGGTTTTTGGGATGAAGCTGAAACTCGTTTTGGAACATTTGATGATATTCAGAAATTCGTAGCAACTACATTTTTAATGGGTCTTGTTATGCAGGGCGGTGTTAATGATAAAGCTAAAGAGGAATATCAAAAGTTATCGCCGGAAAAGAAAGCTCAGGTTGACGCTGTAATGAAAGAATCAGTAGAAGACATTAACTCAGTTAATCACGATTTGAAAGAAGTTGTTGACGAGGAAGTTAAACGAGAAGACGTTGTTGAGGCAATTGAGAAGGAAGCTAATATTGAAGAACCAATTGCTCCTGAAGCAGTAGTTGAAGAAGTTAAAGCTGAGGAAGAAGCGATTTCCGAAACTAAAACAACTGAAACGACTAATGAATCAACTTCGACGGAAAAAGCTCCTGTAGAGGCTAAAAAAGAGCCTTTATATAGGACAGGCGTTCCAAGCGCAACGGGTAGAGTTGACAATGCAAAAACTCCTGTAACTGAAACAGCTAAGAAAGAAATTCCTGATGAAAACAAGATGGTTGTTTATCACGGAGGAACTTTAGACGCAGGAGAAGATAATACATTATACACGTCTCCTGACAAGGTTCAATCTGAAGAGTACGCCAAGAATAATGATGGATACGTAACTTCATTTGAGATAGATAAAACAAAAACAGCCGATGAAGATGTTATATTAGAAACAATAGACGAATTAGGCTTGAAATCACCTAGCGACAGGTCAAGTGATGAAATAGCTATTTTTGAGTTATTGGACCCAAGATTTGAAGATACAGCATTATCCGAAGAAGAGGTTCAATCATTATTTGATGCTTTAAAAGCAAAAGGCTATGAATCGGCTATGTTTACGGATGAAGATGTAACACTGAGAAGTAAAACAGGTGTTGACAACATAGTTATATTTGATAAGCAATCTTTAACTGAAAAATCAGTTGAATCAGATCAGAAAAATGCTGATGATTTATTTGAAAAAGGATATAAACCAGTAATCAATGGTGAGGTTAAAGTTGATGCTACTCAAGAAGATATAGATAATCATTTTGATGATAATATGAAGATTGAGATGGTTAAGCCATCTGAAATAAATACAAACAAAAATGGAACAACCGAACAATCAGCAGGAGTTGAGCAAGGAGTCACAAGTGATACTCCAATTGTCAAAGAAAATAAAGGAAAGAAAGCTCAACCAGTTAAAAAGCAACGAAAAGGAACTCGGTCAAGACAAGCCCAAGATGTAAAGCCTATTAATCCTCGTCAAGCAGTATTAAACTTTTTTGTATCAGGTGGAAGAATTTCAGAGGATACAATACAGGAAATATACGGATCAAAAGATTCACCTGGCAGAGCAGCTAAAGACATTAGTGGAGAGGTAAAGGCTAGAGCGTCTTATCTTGATAAAAAAACTGGACAAAAAGTTGATGCTATTGCTGAGAGACTGTACAATCAGAATGTGGATGAATTTCCAAATTTTGAAACTCAAGACTATAAAAATGCTTTGATTGATGTGATTCAGGAGTACAACGGTAGACAAGGAATGATTGATGAGCTTATTTCTACAGGAGGCAATCAGGATATGACCGATGCTGAATATCAGTATTATGAAAACACGTATGGACCTGAAGCAGTTGGGAATGAAGATTACGTGGATGATGCTGAGTTATTTTATGACAACTTGACAGAGGAAGAGAAGCAAACATACATGGAGGACTTTGATTCTGCTCAGGCTGAATTTGAAGCTCAGTATGAATCGTTTGAAAATTCTGAGGCAAAGCCGGAAAAAACTAAATCAATTAAGGAGAAAACATCTTCACTATCTGAAAAGATAAGAAGCTTAAAGGCTCCAATAGATTTATCTAGCCTTTCTTCATCTCCAAAGCCTGTATTTGACGCAGCGTGGAACACTGCAGTCGAAGCGGCAGCGTTAGTTGTTGATGGAACAGGAACCATTGCTCAAGCAGTAGAGGCGGGAATAAAAGCTATTGGAGAAACTAAATGGTTTCAAGAACTTTCTGAAGATAGTCAGAAAACCGTAGAAGATGCTTTGAGTAGTGAAATTTCTAAGCTTGAGAAGGTGTCTAAACCTAAGAAGCCATATAGACCGAAGAAAAGAAAGTCAGCAATGATGACTAGAGCTCTTGAGAAAGTTTCTCCTGAGATGAAAGATAAGTTAGTTGAAGATTCATACTATGAGCCTCAAAACAACAAGGAGTCATACGCTAAGGCAAAAGAAGTTTACGATGCTTTAGGTTATGAAGCTTCGATTGATTACGCTGAAGACATTCTAAGTAGAAAATCAGCAACCTTAACACAACAGAATCAGGCTTTGGCAATAAAGGCCGTGGCTTCTGCGCTTCGTGTTGAAGAGTTGAATGCTATGATTGACGTAGAGATTGATCCTGACGTGGCGAATCTGTATGAGGATGAATTGATGAGCATTGAAAAGTTTATTAATTCACTATCTCAACAGGCAACGGCTAGAGGTCAAGCGAATGCTTTTCTTGCTGAAGTTTATTCTCAACATGGCAGAGTATTTGAGAATGCTAAAATTGCAGAACTGGATGCTTCTCGAAAGAAAGCAATGCGAGACTTTGATATTTATACTGATGAGAATGGAAATCCAATCACCGTAAGCGAGAAGTTGGAGTCTGAGCGCGTAGAAATGGCAAAGATTGTTCGTAAAGCTTTACAGGAAGAATTCGGCGGGAAAATAAGCGAACTAGAAGCTGAGATTGAATCTTTAAGAAACGAGAAGCCTAGTAATAGTTCTTACGAAGCTAAAGCTAAAGCAGCTAAGAGAAGTTTTAAATCTAAACTTGCTCAATTCAATGCTATTTCTGGCGGGGGAAACAATCAAACATTTAACTCAGGATTAGCCTCTCTTTTTAATGAGCAACAAATAAAGCTTATTAAGGGAATGGCTGTAGATTTGGCTCAGATAGCAGGGAATACAACAGCTAGTATTATTAGTGAGATATACAAAGGCATAAAAGGGGTTTTTCCTTCAGGCTCCTTATCAAAGGAGCATGTATCTGAACTTCTTTCTGATGTGGAAGAATTAAATGATTTAAGAGCTTCTGAGGCAGTCTTAAAAAAAGAGAAACTAATCGCATCACTAGAGAAGAAATTAGAGGAATTAATCGACGGCAAAGCGAAAGATCCATCTGTTAAAAATAAAGATACTGATGCGGAGATAATCGCATTAAAAGAAAAGATTGAGAATGTTCGTAAGTTAAAGACTATAAAAGGTTTCTCTGATTTGACAGGAGAAAACTTAATGGATATTCTTAAAGAGCATTATTCAGCAAATAAGGAAGCGGGAAGAACATTATCTCAGCTTATAATTTCAAGAGTTGATGGCATAACTGTAGATCAAGCTCAGAGATTGGCTAAGTCTATTGAATCTAAGTTTCAGGTTAAGGTTGAAAAGGCCATCAAAACTAGATTGGACAGAATATTAAATACAGATCCTTCCACTACTGATTTGTTAGAAAAGAGGGATAATAAAACTATCACTCCTGAAGAGCAAATCCTATTGGATAAAAAACTTAACCAAAGAGGAACTAGAACGGTAAAGAAAAAAGTAATTGAAGCTATAATGCTTGGAGCTGTATCAAACAATTCTGATTTTTCTAATGCTTTCGCCGGGAAGTTCAAGTTCAATCCTATTGATCCTGGTGTAATGGCGAAGCTTACAACTTTAGCTCATAAAATTACAGCCATATCTTCAAAAGTAATAGGTCCTGATGATTTGAATGTTACTCAAAGAGAAACTTTATCGAGACTTGAGAAGGAGTTTAATACTATTCTTGATTCTGTAGAACCTAAGAAATATTGGTATGTAGCAAAAGAGATTATAGGGTTATCTTATTTGACGATGCTTTCCCGAATTACTTCAACAGGAGCAAAAGCTTTATTTGGAACAATGGGAACAATGCTTTCAACGGCTCCATACATAGCTAAATCACTATTGACTAATCCTGCCGCTTTATGGCAATCTATTTTAAATGTTAATTTAGCTGCAGCTTCAGCAAGAGCATCAACAGCTAGAAGAACAGGGTTGATAGAAGTTGGTCAAACTAAAATCATTGGTGAATTTGATACTAGAGGTTCTTCAGCAACGGATAGAACGTTAATGGAGGGTATGGATCAAGCTTTTGCGGAAGGAAAGGTATTTAAAGGAGCTTTAAAAGGTGTTTCATCAACTTTACTTGGAACAATTAGAGCAATGATGGCTTTGGATGCTTTTACAACATCTGTATCGGGTGATTTATTTCAATCTAACGCTTTAGCTAAAGAAGCAAAAAGAAAAGGTGTATCAATATCTGATTACGCTAAAAGTATTCGAGACGCTAGAAATGGAACATTTAAAGATATTGCTGAAAATGAGTATTCTGAAATAGAAAACGAAGCAAGGTTAAATGCTGAGGAATTAGCTTTAAAGGGTGTTATTCCAAATTCAAGAATTGAATCTGAAACAAAGAGACAGATTGCAATTATGACTGGTAATTCATCTACTTTTTCAGCTTATTCAAATAAGAAGAAATATGTAAATAAGCGCATCCAAGAAATAGATGAAAACCAAAGGTATGATGACTTCAAGGAAGCTTGGTCAATAGCTCACTGGGCTTCATTAATTGGTACTGCGGATGGATTTGTTGGATCAGGCATAAATAACGCCGGGAAGTCAATGATGTTGAATAAAGATGATAACGCATTCATGGTGACAACAAAACTGTTCCTTAATGCTACATTTAGATTCTTAAACCTTACATCAAACTTCTTAAATGAAACCATAAATTCAATTCCTGTAATTGGTATTTTAAACATATACCTTGGAAGAGGCTACAATAATAAGACTGGTGAGTATGAGCCATTAGCGAATTTCAATCCATTTAAAGCAGGCGGAAAAACATTCTTAAAAGCGATTACATCAAAATATAGAGCTAATCCAACAAAAACTGCGGTTAGACTTAGCGCAAATCTTCTTTCAACTGCTATAGCTGTATGGGCCATGATGGATATGTATGAAGATGATCCTGACGATCCTGAGAAAAAGATATTGAATCCGAACAGAATGTTTGATGTGCCGGGTTCAGGATTTAGAGATTACAATAAGAATGAAAATCTTAGACCTGATTTTGAAGAGGGAGAAATAGGGGTCAGAAATGAAGATGGTACATTTACTTATTATTCGTTTCCAAAATACATTCCTTGGATGAATGCCATTACAGCAACTTTAGCAGGTGCGGCTAGACAGTATTCAGGATTTGTATCTGATGAGGATAAAAGAAGATACCAAGACAGACCAATTAAGACAGCTATAGGGAACGTTGTTGACGAAAACTTATATGCCTTCATGAATACTTCTTTTAACTCAATAGGAAGGCTTACAAAGCCATTTATCTACAAAGATAAAGAAGCATCAGTGGTAGAGCCGTTTATTGAATCTATATCAGGACCATTTTTAAGTTATCCTGAATCAATATTAAACCCAGGTGTAATTAAGGATACTCGTCAATTGATGGAGACTAGGAAGTATGAAACTGAAAGAAGAAAAGTTTTAGAAAGAGCATTTGACTCATTTGGAGTTAATGAGGATAAAACTGACATGTTTGGCAATAAATTCCCTGAAGTAGGTTATTGGGATAAAAATGAGATGGCTAAGATGTATCCTAAAACAGCAGGATTACATTATAAGTTTGCTGACGGCGCACCGGAAAATTCAATTCAAATAGGTAGATATAGACCTGCAACAGGAGCTTATTCTGAATTTACTGTCAAGGAAAGGGTTCCGTTTAGCACAAAGACTAAATCAGTTAAATATTTTGTTAATTCAGAGGATTTGAGAGATGAAACATTGAATATACAAAAACGCATATTTGGTGAGATGACTGAGAAGGATTACGCTAGACTTAACAAGTTGAATTATAAAGATCTTGACTCAGAGATGAGAAAAATGAATACAGCATCTAGGGACTTGGCGGAAAAAGAGTTGGTTGAGAAGTATTTGGATAAATCAAATCCGAAAAGTAGAAAGGCTAAAATAAGAATTAAAGAATAATCTTTGAATTAAATTTAATACATTTGTCGTATGGCACTAGAAATAAAATTAGGCATTTCATCAATACAAGATGAATTTAGATTGGTAGACAATACGGATGTCTATAATGCGCTTACAAACCTTACGGGTTATGGTGCGCCAAACGAAGTCCCTGGTGACTTTAATTCAGCTTTTATAGTTGTCACTATGCCTGACGGAACTCAGGTTAATGCTATCGATGCTTATCCTACGTTTCCAAACGATGACAACACAGTTATCTTTACAATCACAGCAGCGATGCTTGGCGTTGCAAAGTTGGAGCCGGGAATATATTCTTTCAATTACACAATTGACGATATATCAGGAGGCATATCAAACAATCCATTTACAGTAGATTGTAAGTATTATCACTATGAGCCAATTCAGTGCTGTATTAGTAAAAAAGTTAAAAGTTTAGACTTCATCTGTTCAACCAATGAAGAGATTTGTGAAGTAGCAATAGCGGAAAGAAGATTGAAGGCAGCGATTTATGCTGCATGTGCAGGAAATTGGGAAGAAACGAAGATTATATCCGATTCCCTTTGGGAGCAATGCGGATGTTGTTGTTAAAAATATAGATCCATGTGTACAACTTGTGGAGATGAAATAGATTGCTTTGGAGGTGTTTCAGTTGGAACAGCGGGAGCTACGGGTCCTCAAGGACCTGCAGGAGCAACCGGAGCTACTGGACCTGCAGGACCGGCGGGAGAACCATTTACTCCTGCTTCTCAGCTTTACTATTTTAAGGAATTAGAAAATCAAAGGCCAATAACAGGAACCATACAAGATTCCCCTATTGGAACCTGGATTCAAAATAATACTGCATTTAACGTTACGGGTTTAAAGATGACTGGATTAGCTCCTGGAAAATATTGGGTTGATGTTAACCTAGCTTTTATATGTGGCGTGTATCCATCAGGTCCGTACATAGACCTTAACTACGAGTTAAAGTTAAATACTGTTTCAGTTCCTTTCTCAGCTAGAACAACTAGCAGAAGAGGTGGTACTCCTGAAGAGAATACTCACTCTGACAGAACAATGGCTGAGGTCACTATAGGTGATATTGCAGATGTTATAGATGTTTCTGTGTACGCATCTCCTAATGGAGCAACGGCATTATTAAATGATCAAGTAGTATTACTACAGTCAGGTTCAATAGTTGCTCACAGAAAAACAGTTACTTAAAAAAAATATTTGAAATGGATAATTGTGAAGATTTCGGAGGAGTATTAATTCCAACAGGAGCCAAAGGTGATACTGGTGCAACAGGCCCAAAAGGTGACACTGGTGACGTAGGACCTACTGGTCCTAAAGGCGATACCGGAGAAAAAGGCGATATAGGCTTTACAGGAGCCACGGGTCCAACGGGTGCAACGGGAGCTACTGGCGCAACAGGAGCAACAGGAGCAACAGGAACAGCTGGATCAGTCGGAGCTCCGGGAGCAGATGGAGCAGATGGACTAGATGGATCTCAGATATATTTCACTTCAGGAGCTCCTGGTGGTGGAGTTGGAGTTGATGGAGATATAGCTTTTGATAGAGCCATATCGAACATCATGGAAGTCTATTTAAAGACAGCCGGAGTTTGGGTATCTCAAGGCATTATAGGAGCTTTAACTCCTGTGGTGGCATATACAGATGAATCGGTTTTATTTTATGCTAGAAAGACAGATATTCAAGATTATGTTGGAGCAACCGCAACGGGAGATAAGATATTTCTTGATGATGACTCCGTTGCGCCTAGATTTGACAACGGTGACGCTTGGACGGGAACAGAATTTATTGCTAGATTAACACCTTCAGGAACTCACACATTTACGTTAAGTTCATTGGAGATTGTAAATGCTGACGTTGCATCAGATACAACTGTAGATTTAAGCTTATACAGATTAAGTTCGGGTATTGAATCACTTGAAGGAGTGTCAACTTTAATAGTTCCTATGGGTTCTTCATTAGCTGTTCCTACATTTTCAAACCCAGGGTTAGCGATAATGGAAGATGATAGATTTTATTGTAAAATATTTTATGTATCAGGAGGAGCTTCTTCAGATATATCACTTTCAGCAGGAGCGACATTTCGTTTAACATTAGACTAAGAAATTATGCCAACGACAGAACAATTAAATTTTCTCGCTTGGGCTAAGATAAACTTAGCTTCAATGACAGCTAAATATCTTGAGAAGCAAAACTCAGGTTTTAACATTAATGACATTGAGCATAAGATGATGTTGGCCTATTTGTTCATCAAGGAAATAGAATATTTCGTATATTTGCCCGAAGAAGACAGGTTGTGTCTTAGCATTGAAGATATATGCGCGATGGTGAGAAAGTTAAAAGACTTCTTATCAAAATGTTAGAAGAGTAGAAGAGTAGAAGTCCTTAATAATCTCTAAAGTCCATTGTGATGACAAGAGGAGGATACATTTTTAGTTTAATCGTTGTTATTTTACTTTGGGGATTCCGAGAGTGGACGTTTCACTCTGAAAAGAAAGAATTAACGCGAACTATTTCAAGCATCCAGTCATTTTTCCAAAATGAACGGGAGTCCTTCATGGACGGAAAAGAATTAATTGCTCATGATCTAAAAGAGATGAAGCAATTACAAGTCGCATCTGCAAAAGAGATGGAGTTCTTAAAAGAACAATATAAAAGCTTTTCAAAAATACAATCAGTTATAAAGGCGGAAATAACTTCATCTGTAAAAGGGCTCAATATACCTATTCAGATAGCCGATGTCAACTTTCCTGACAGTCTTATACCAGTCGATTTAGTAAATCAATTCTATATACCTAAAAACAGCAAATCAAGCTATTCAGATGATTGGATAGATTTAGCTTTTACTATTGGAGATAGTTTGGCTGTGGATTCAATTAAGGTAAGGAATAAAATCGATGCAGTTGTAGGATGGAAGAAATCAGACAAAGCATTTGCGTTTTTACGCAAGAAAGAGCCTGTTGTAGAGATTATAAGTTATTCTCCCTACACTGAGATAGGTCACATCAATAATCTTACGGTAAAGCCGGAAAACAACAATAAATTTTTATCAGCAATAACTTCGAAGCCTGTATTATTTATAACGGGAGTAATCGGAGGTATTTTAGTATCAAATTTAATTAAGTAAAAGTCATGATAATTTATAAAGACAACGGAATAAGTGTAATAGAGACAAGTTCAGGGGCTCAGATCTTCGAGCCTGTAACTTCAGGAATTTCAGGAGACGGAATGGTCACTGTAAAGTTTTATCCTTCAGGAAGACAAGTACAGGAGCCAACTCTTTATAGCTCTGTATTTAAAGCTGACGGCACAACTCCAATAGGAACTGATTTAGCTACAGCTAGAGCTTATTTACTAGCTAACACGGTTTTTAAGTCGGCTTCGGGAGGTAGCGAAGCACTCACTCCAATAAAGGTTTTGAGAGAGGGAGAATATGTTTATGTGAGAACTTCATTCAGTGAAACTCAAGATTTAGTCCAAAGTCTTAGAGTTTACTATAATGACTCGTTCAAGAATAATAACATGAACTTTTGGAAGTCTTATTTAATAACAAAAGCGACAGTTGACACCTCGGCAGCTTACACGGCAGGAACGAGAATTTCAGACCAAGAGGACGACATGGCTCCACATCGTTACAATGGAACGTATATTGGGGCGAATCATGGCCAAGAAAATGTAATGATTCGAACTGTTGTTGGGCATGGATTATCAAGGGTTGATATTGGTAGAGTTTTCACAGATTCTTATCCAGTTATTTGGTACTTGATAGATGTGGTTGGGAATAACTTATATTTTTTAAGAGAAGATAAAGGTATTGCGCCAGTTTGGAGTTTTGGAGCATTCTTTCCAGGAAGCAGCACAATGACACCAGAAGCAGGAACTTCAAATATGACTCCAATTCCTTATTCTGCGCCAACTGGATTTGTTCAAATGCTTCCTGCGGTATCAGGACAAGTGAAAAGAATGTTTCTTGACAATGGAGTTGAAGTCTTTACAGATGGACTTTACGAAACAACAGAACTTTTTATAAATGAATCTTACCGGGTTGTAAATCCTAGAAAAGTTATTGATTTACTTCGTAGTTTGAAAGGTCGAACTTATACTGATGCTCAGTTGATTGAGATGTATAAAAGCGCAGGCATTTCTTCGGCTTACGACATTATTCATAATTTCCAAAATAACGGAGCTTATGTTGCGAATGCTACATTTATCAATTATGACCAAATAAATTTAAACCTAAATACAAAAGATTATCTCTCTTTTATTCAAGGTTTCATATTGAGAAAAGGCGGGACATTGACAAAGTTTTTTCAGCATATACCAAAGGCTTTGCCTATTACGGTAGGAGCAAGAACTTACGACTTTAGAAACACAGAAAATTTCACTACTGCGGCTACAGGAGTTATTGATCTAACTACTCCTTATTGGGAGGTTCCAACCTCACCACCTGAAAGAACGACAATGTTTCTTGCAGATGCGTCAGATGTTAAAAAGGTTGGTTTTGCTATGGGTTATGATTTGGTTAACGGACAGGGTAATGATCGAGATTCTTTAACGAACAACGCTTGGCAAATTGCAACTTCTCAAAAAAGTTATCCAAGAGCAGTTAATGACTTAGTTACTCCTGTTGCCGCAAATTCAACTTTTAATTTTGTGGTGTATCGAACTTTCTTTGATCCAGAATCAACAGATAGAGGTTTATCTAATGGGATTATTCACTACAAATCAATAGAAGATGATATTGTAATACTTGATTACAATCAACTTGCTCCAAGTGATACGGTAGTTCTGCCAGCCTCATTATTAGGTAAAACGATAACAGTAGTTGAGAAGTCGGCAAATGTCACTATCGGAAGCTTGTCTGGTCGAAACCTATCTATTGACGTTTCGGGAACTCCTAACGCTTATATAGTATTGAAATTTAACTAATGATAGAAAAGAACTTCATATCCATTAGAGTAGTTCAAGCAATTGCTTTTCTAACTATTCCAATCATCTTTTTTTTTGTGAACGGAAATAAGTTTGAGCAGTCAATTTCTTTATTCGCTTATACTATTCCGATTGCATTTGCAACGTGTTTAACTTTCGCAGTTGCACTTTTCATTTACGATGGAGTAGTTGATGTGGGTAATTACTACAATACATGGATAGGAGGCTGTTTGCTAGGAGTTGTCATCTTCGGATGTAAAGAATACTTCATTTTGCATTACATGTTCGCTGTGATGTTCTTTTTAGGCTCATTCGTCAATATGATAATCTTTTCATCAAAGAAGTTTCGGAAATCAATTATTCTCGCAACGTTATTTGTAATTTTAGGCATGATTTCATCGTTGATGTTCGGTGGAGATTACAAGATATTACTTCTTGAAATAGTGGGGATGTTCCCAATATCATTCTATCTAGCGTTTAAAGCGTTGGGTAAAATTTATTAAGTTATGAGTTACACGGTAAAAATACCATCAATTAAGCTCTTGGATGCTGATGGAATGGTTCAATGTGAATTAGTAGATCAAGAAATCATTGTTGATGATCTTGATGAATTAAGAACAGTAAAAATTGACGTATCAAACGATGGCGGAAGTCCAATCTTGAAAGTAAGAAAATATAGATTACCTTAATTTAATGGAAAGACTTGCCACATTTATCGTTATAGCTTTAGCCTTATCCACTATTGGAGTAGGTTTAATCTATATGGGTACAAATGATCCATCTTGGACGTATAAGTGGCAGGAAGTATTTAAAGATGGGCTTAGAATATCAATTGGTATTTATGTTCCTTTGACAATTCCGAAATGGAAAATATTAAGGGATGTATGTTACATATTTTCAGGTTGGTATATTTGCGACCTTATTTTTGAATTAGGTAATTTTGGAGTTAATGAAATGGATATGCCTCAAGTTACAACAGTTGAGACGTTCCTTTTTTGGACGTTATATTTCTCAGTAGGATTAGCATTTGCAGTATTTACAAAAACAACGACATGGCAGAGTATTATAAAGAGATTTTAGCATTTTTAGGTTTTTGCCTTGCGCTGTACGGTTACTTCTATAAGTTCCATGAAGCAAATTTAAAGGCCGGAGAATTATTAAAAGTTAAAGAGGAGAACAAGGAGTTGAAGAAAAAATTTAACTCTAGTTCTTTTGTGATTGACTTATTTCAACTTAACTCGATTAGGGAAATTGTAGATGTAGTATTTGAATCTACTCACATTGATAGATTCTTGGTTCTTTCAGCAATGAATGGAAAGGATGAATTTGCATTTGTTTCAGCTCTTTACGAGCAACATGAGCAATCTCCGCAGGGAAAACTATCAATGGGAGCAACATCAAAGTATATCGACCTTAAAACGGATGATACTTATAAGAAGATGGTGAAGTCAATTGAGTTATTTGAACCTATGGTTGCTCAAGTGAGTAGAATGCCGGAAGGAATGCTAAAGCATATTTATTTAAGTGAGGAAATTAAACATACGATGTTGATATTTTCTCATAGACAAAGATTAGATGCAGATAATGATCGAGTATTCTTTATGAGTTTTGCGTCACATGAAGATAAACCAATTGATTATGCTACTCAATCAAAATTGAAAGGAGCAACTAAGCGTATAACTGAACATTTGAAAGGATGAAACTATTCAAAGAATTAAGAAAATTGCGTGATGATACGCTTAAAGGTCCGAACAGAAAGTACAGCCGGAAATCACTTACGGTATTTACATGGGTAAGCTTATCTGTTGTAACTGGATTGTACATAGTTTGGAATATTCCAACACAAGCAATAAATGTATTCTTTGGTTATTTAGGACTTGCAGGAGGAGTATTAGGAGCTACTATAGTTGATAAGCTAAAGAATGGAGACTCAACCTACAGAAACGAAGTAGAAGCCAAAGATAAGGATGAAGAAGAATTAAAATAAGCAACGATGGCAATAAAGATAACAGCAGCAAGTGGAGTTTTCTCAATGACGGATACATTGAGTAATATTCTTATTTATAGTTGTCCAACGGCTAGTATTTGGTGTAATACTTTTTTACTTTCAAGGAATCGTGTTGTTTTTATCAGTCCAATTACAAGAATTAAAATTGCTGATATTGCAGAACTAAAACTGTCAGATTGTGTAAATTCTTCAAACGTTAAATACACTACATCTTCATTTATATCTTTTGTACATGCAAATCTAGGAAAGTCTCCATCTACAGGCGGAGGAGCAGAAGGACCTGAAGGCCCACAAGGCATCCAAGGAGAAACAGGTTTAACTGGACCTCAAGGATTGCAAGGAGTAAAAGGCGATACAGGTAACACTGGACCACAAGGTTTAAAAGGTGATACAGGAGATACGGGACCATTAGGCCCTCAAGGGGTTCAAGGTTTACCTGGGAACGATGGATCTAATGGTTCTAATGGAGTCGATGGAATATCTGCTTATGAAGTTGCTTTAGCTAATGGATTTGTAGGAACTGAGGTAGAATGGTTAGCTTCATTAGTTGGAGCTGACGGAGTTGAAGGTGCTCAGGGATTACAAGGCATTCAGGGTCCTCAAGGTTTACAAGGAGAAACTGGATTAACGGGACCGGAAGGTTTACAAGGTATTCAAGGTGAACCCGGAGTTGGAGGAGGAGGTTCAGATTGGACTTATGTGAAGCTAACAAGTGATGCAATTTCAACAGTAACAGCAAATGCAGATACCGATTTACGATTCACTCCTTTAGCAAATAAGCACTACGAAATAGAAGGAAAGTTCTTTTTAGAATCAGTTATAACAACAACAGGAGTAAGACCTGGTATTAAGTGGCCAACAACTGGATTACTTCGTAATGTAGCTTGGTTGGTTTCTCCATCAAGCGCAACGGCCTTTACTTCAAGATTTTGGGGTAACACTGCCGCCGCCAATTCTGCTTCAACAGGAGTTGCCGTTGCAAATGAAGGAATTTATGGTGAGGTAAAGGCTATGATGGTAACAAGTGGAACTATTGCAGGAGACTTCATCATTACCATAGCAAGTGAAATAGCAGCCTCGCAAGTAAAAATTAATGCGGATAGTTTTATTCGATACAGAGAAATTTAAAATAATACTTACTTTTATAAAAAATAGAAATCATGAAATTATATCTATCAAATAGCAAAACAGTAGTCGTTTCAGATAATGGAAGACAAACTGTAGAACCAGTAACAACAACCATCACTTCCGATGGGAATGTTTTTGTATATAAGTATCCTTCGGGAGAGCAAATAGGATCATCAACTCATTACAGTGAGGTATTCCAAGCTGATGGAACTACACCTATCGGAGCCACGTTAGCTTTAGCTCAAGACTACCTAATTGCCAACACGGTTTTTAAGCCGGCTTCGGGCGGTAGCGGAGCGGATAAACTTGATAAATTAACTAACCTTTCAAATGATGGAAGATTAATAATTGACGCTCAGTTAAAAAGTGGTGATACTGAAAAAACAGCTTTAATCATTCAAGATTTAGTTGACGAAGATTTTAGGCAAGCCATAACAGTTCAAGGTGGATTAACAGCTAACCAAAGGCGTTATTTTCAGTTTTTAAACCATCTAGGAGTAAGAACTAATTTACTTGGTTTTAATGCTCAAAATAGCTTTATAGCTTACGATTCTACAAATGCTTATCATTATATTTCATCGACTTCTGGAGAGGCGACAAGCATGAACAGTTTTGGAACTTTTCAAGTACAAATAAATAAGGACGAAACAGCTACGGGAAACAATGGAATGGCTATCTACGATGGTACAGCCAACCCAACGGCTTCAAACATAATGTATAACCTGAATAATGCTGGTATTTACTTAAAAAAGGGAAGGATTTTACAGTTAGAAAACCCAACAGATGCAAATAAATTTATAAAATTATTTTGTACAGGAAGTGCTTATATAAATTCATCAATAGAATTAAAGGTTTATAATTCTGCGAATAAAATAAGTTTTGTAGATACTGAATTTGCTGACCAAATGGTATTTAATCTAGCAACGGGTGACACGAAATCTAAATCTTTTACCGTTGCGGATATGCAAATAGCACCAGCGAGTGCAACGGCAACGGGAACAAAAGGAGAAATAAGATACACCACTGATTACATTTATGTCTGTACGGCAACGAATACATGGAAAAGAACAGCTTTGACAACTTGGTAAAATAGAGTAGATGGGACATACAATGGTAAAAGGATACTCTGATAAACAGATTATCGACAGAGCAAAGAAGATTAATGGATTCAAGGAAATCCC
>TARA_R110000772_G_scaffold47019_3_pt1 | contig 20569 bp, 16 predicted proteins | sample TARA_R110000772 | Tara Oceans TARA_R110000772 (sample SAMEA4397948) | marine metagenome | biome: Polar Biome; feature: [SRF] surface water layer (ENVO:00010504); material: water (ENVO:00002006), including particulate matter (ENVO:01000060) such as... | depth 5 m | reverse complement strand
GCGGTCTACCCAGATGATGTTTACCCGCTTGCCAGCATTGGCAGCAACGATAAGGTGAGCTTGGTACTGCACGGCAGTCGTGATCTGGCAGATGGTCAGCCGCTTCGAGTAAGAGCGGTGCCAACCCACCGTTCAATAGAAGTAGTATCAGGTTTGAGTCGCAGCAGAGTGAATATTCGACTGTAAGTTTAGTGAAAAATAGCTTGATCCTTAGTGAATTTGAAGTGGAGATAGACTTGTGAATATTTTGGGCGATGAGAACAAGGACAAAGGTGGAGCGGATTATTTTCGACGCCTAAGGGGCATGGTTCATCGCCGCTTAATCGATACGCTAGACAGTGATGGCGCTAAATCACTCGGCGACACCAGCCAGGTAAAAGAGAAACTAGAATGGATTGTTAATGATTTAAGCCGCAGCCGCGGTGTAGAAATATCACAAGCAGAACGTAATCAACTTGAGCGCGAAATTCTTGAAGAGTTAAGCGGCATGGGCCCGTTGGCGCCCTTTATGCTTGAAGATGATATTACCGACATTCTAGTCAATGGTGCCCACGAAATTTGGATTGATCGCGCCGGCCGCCTCCAAAAAACGGACGCGCGCTTTGACGACGAAGCTCATTTGCGGCGATTCTTAGATCGTATTATTGGCGTTCAAGGCCGACACCTTGATGCGAGTACACCAATGGTAGATGCAAAATTAGCCGATGGCAGTCGCTTGCATGCGGTGATACCGCCGCTTTGCTCAAAGGGCGCGGTTGTCTCAATCCGGCGTTTCCGTAAAGAAAGAATAGAACCTGCGGATCTTGTGACAGGCGGATTTATCAGTCAGCCGATGCTTGATCTTCTGCAAATGGCGGTGGCTGCGGGCGTGAATGTGATTGTGGCGGGAAGTGCGGCGGCGGGTAAAACCACCTTGTTAAATGTGCTTTCTAAATCGATTCCGGATCATGAGCGAATTATCACTATAGAAGAAACTTCTGAGCTGCGCTTGGATCACCCCCACGTCATTCCCCTTGAGTCCCGACCTGGTAACTTAGAAGGTATTGGTAGCGTTAATCTTCGTGAACTAGTTCGAACTGCATTGCGGATGCGCGCAGACCGCATCATAGTTGGTGAGGTGCGCGGCGGCGAAGTTATGGATATGCTACAGGCCATGAATGTAGGACATGATGGCAGTTTAACCACTGTTCACGCCAATAGCCTAGCTGACGTGCTACGCCGCTTAGAGTCCCTAGCACTAATGAGTGACTCTGGTGTGCCCCGCGATTCGGTTAAGGAAATGATCGCCTCTGCCATTCAGGTGGTTGTGCATGTAATGCGTTTTCGCGACGGTTCGCGCCGTGTGGTGAGCCTTGGTGAAGTGGTGCGTGACGGCGGTGAATTGTCCGTCAAAGAATTGTTCCGATTTAAAGCCGAGGGCCTCAATGATGAGGGGCGTATTCAGGGTAAACACTGGTACACCGGCGAGAAGGTAGACTTTTTGGAGCGCGTAGAGGCCCAGGGCTTTTCTGTTGATATTGATCTCGGGCCCGTTCTGGACGTAAGGAGTGCGGTGTCGTGATAGATATACTGTTGGTTGCACTGTGCGTTTGTGTCGCCTTGTATTCAGCTTATTTTTTCTGGAGTAATCGTACCGCGAGTTCCGCGACAAGTACCCCAGTGGATGTATTGTTTGAAGACAAACCTATACGAGTCCGTAAGCCGTCGAAATTGCGCGGCAGCTTACGAACCTTAAATTTACAAGTTGAACCCATACTGGTCATTGCCATTATTGGGATACTTGGCGCCTGTGTGTACTTTCTGTTTATTGAGTTATTTCCAGATATGGGCCGGTTTGCGCTTCTCGCTGCCGCCGGTTTTACCTGCATGGCATTTTTTATAATCAATGATATGAGCTTGTGGCGCCGTCGTAAGTTTGAAGAGCGTCTCGTTGATTCTCTCGATTTAATTCAGGCCGCAATTCAAGGCGGGGTAACGGCAAGACACGCCTTACTGGTGGCGGCAGATGCATCTGATGGCGCAATAAAGAAGGAATTAACGGAAATCGTTGAACGCCTCGATTACGGTTTAACCATTGAAGTTGCCGTTGATCGCATGCAAAAGCGCTATGACACCGAAGGGGTGCGTTTATTTTCGCAGGCGCTAATCTCCAAGTGGCATTCAGGTAGTGATTTTGGCTTGTTGTTAAAGTCCATTAGTGAACTTATTCGCGATCAATTGAGGTTGCGGATGCTGATTACGGGTCAATTGTCCGGGGTTCGCTATTCCGCCGTATTTACGGGTGCGCTGCCATATTTGTTGGTGCCGCTATTTTTGTGGCGTGAACCCCATTGGTTTGATCCCTTAAAAAATAATCCCGACGGCGCGACATACGTATTAGGCGCTATATTACTACAAGTGTTTGGTTACCTTTGGTTGCGTCGCCTGTTGAGGACAGAACTATGAACGAGAGCTGGTGGTTTGACCTGGGTGTACTCGTACTGTTGATGTTTATTGGCGCTATCGCGCTAAAGATGCGGTCTGGCGGTATTGAACAGGTTACTGAGAAGGAGTTTGACGGATTTGACGTTGACGATGACAAGCGGCGCTTTTCAGTTTATCCCCGCAAGTTGATTCGGCAAAGTGGGTATTCTCCTGAAAAACTTTTTTGGGTTTACTGGATTAGTAAAGTGGTGTTAGCCGTTTTAGTGCCGATGGTATTGCTCGAGATATTTCAGGAGGGTCTGCTACTATGGGCTGTGCTGCTTATTGGTGTTGTTAGTTTTGTAGTTATTGACCTCTGGTTTCTGTTGGCGCGGAAAAGTCGGCGCTCGTCGATAGAGCGATCACTCTCGTTTTTCGTTAATTTGATGGTGGTCTACTTAAAGTCTGGCCTGAGTTTGACCCGCGCTTTTGACAGCGCAGCGCAATACGGTTTGAGTCGTAAAAATCCGCTCTCGCAAGAAGTGAGTCTCTTGCTGCGTGAAATTGACGCTGGTCGCGCTCGTGACGAAGCCTTTACTCGGCTTGCTAAGCGAACCGGAGTACAAGATTTACGTCGTCTTGCAGCGGTACTTAATGTTGGCTTTAAAGTGGGTTCACCAGTGGCCGATACTTTAGAGGCGCAAGCGCAGTTATTACGTGCGAGACAGGCGCAACAGGGTACCGCATTAGTAAACCGTAAGACGATGGAAGCGATGCTACCCATGCTGATGGTGTGTTTTCCCATGTTCATTGTGCTGATATTTTACCCTGCTGGCGCTCAGGTTATTGAAGTCATGGGTGCGCTTAAGGATTTGTTTTAAAACGCGGCGGCAATGGTGTCGTGACAAATGATTGGCGGGAGCCTGTATTTACATGAATGATCTTGGTAAACAATCGAATTTCGCGGGGCGCAAGCCACAGCGCGTCAAGCAGAAAGGTTTTATTATCACGATTGAGCTGATACTCATCAGTACAGTATTGGTTATCGGTACTTTTGTCGGTGTTGTTGCAATACGCGACGCCCTGTTCAAACAGTATATCCAAAAGCAATCACGGGATGTGTACGTAACCGACAGCGATGGTCGAGTTCTTGGGCAAGCCGTCGACTATGACGAGCACGAGGCGCCCCGCATTCCCTACATAGATCGAACTGTTGAGCCCGCCTCACCTGATCCGGCACACCGAAATTACCGAGCATTAATTGGCATCCGTGATGACCGGTTTACCAGTCGTGAACCTGTTTATTACGATGGCGCCAATTGCACCGGAACGCCCTGTATAAAAGCCCCCAGCGATGAAACGGCCGACAATGTAGGTATTGATAATTTATCGGCCACTGGCGCAGTCGGGTATATTTACAAGCTTCAAGATGGCCCGACCTACGCTATTGGTCGCTCGCCAGACGGTATTAAGGGCTATCTTTTTAGAGAAACCGCTAACTCTTGCCCGGTGTCGCCAGAGCTTATTCAGTCGCGCTATATTTCGCAAAAAGTGGTGACGGGAAGCCCGTGCGAAGCGGTTAGTGTTGGCGCTGGTGGCGGCGACGGCGATTTTGTTGCTGACGCCGATACCTCTTGCTTGGTCGCCGCTGACGATCCATTGGGTGTCGCTCCGCCATGTGATTGCCCTGCCAATTTTGTCGACCAAAATGATGTGTTGCGAGCCGCTGATAATGAGTCAGCTATCAATGGCCGAATCGCCGATGGCGTAGGAAGCTTGGGTGATGCAGGGGCAGCTCTTGCCCCGTCGGTAGGTACGGTTTGCTGCCCTACTGGGTCAGTATTGAGTAGTACTGACGTTGTCGACACGACAAGCTATGCGGTGCTGTATCAGGCCAACGCAGCGCTGCCGGTGCCAATACCAGATGCAGAATTTGATGCTGCCCTAGCCACCGCCGGTTTGGAGCCAGCAACTTTAACGTGTGTTACGGAGTCGCCGAATGGTGGGGGTGGCGGTTTGCCTCGATCACTGGTGCTTAAAGAAGCCGTTGAAGTAACCGCGCCAGATGACCCAACAATTAATGCCATGGCGCCTTTTGTAGCGCCATTTAAAGTGAACCTTCCGGCCGATGTTGGCGAGGATGCATGGATATATACACTGCCAGGTGAAGAAGGTCCAAATAGCTAGCAGCGTGGGTAAGGCGCTTTTTATGATTATTGAAACTCCTGTAGGAGAGGTTTGTGCCGCGAGTTAGACAGTATCAAGGTGGTTTTATTATCACCCTCGAGCTTATTTTGGTAAGTACCATCTTGGTTATTGGCACGTTCATTGGCGTGGTGGCGCTGCGGGATGTTTTGTTTAAGCAATACGTCGAAAAACAATCTCGCGATATTTATGTGAGTGATAGCAATGGGCTTGTCTTAGGACAGGCTTTATCTTTTGACCAACATGAAGCCCCGCGTATTCCCTACATAGATCGCTTGGTGCCACCGCTGTCGCCCGATCCCGCGCATCGTAATTACCGCGCTTTAATTAGCATAAGAGACGATCGCTTCACCACGCGGGAGGCGGTCTATTACGATGGTGAAAATTGCACGGGCACCCCGTGTATCAAAGCGCCAAGTGATGAGAACGAAGATAATATTGGTATTGATAATGTCGCTGCTACTGGCGCCGTCGGTTACCTCTATAAATCCCAAGCTGGCCCCACGTATGCGATAGGGCGCTCACCGAATGGCATAACAGGTTATTTGTTTAGAGACACCGGCAATGCCTGCCCTATTTCGCCCGATGCAGTTAGATCCCGCTATATGTCAGAGAAAGTCGTGACTGGCAGCCCCTGTGAATCGCTTGAAACCTCAAGTACCGAAACGACCCCAGGGACAACAACGACAACGCAGACCTATGTAGCAGACGCCTATACTGATTGCCTAATCGGCTTAGGCGCGATCCCTGGCGGAGTAGTTGATACCTGCTCTTGCCCGGCAAATTATTCTGAGCAAAATGATGTTATCCGCGCTGCGGAGTCTGAAATTGACGCGTCGTTGTTAGTTGGTTTGAATGCAGTGCGAGGTTTCGCAAAGGATGTTGTGGATGTTGTTGAAGCGGCGGACTTACAGGTCGGCACAGTGTGTTGCCCTGTCGGATCGGTATTGAGTAATACTGGTTTAGCCGACACGATTGCTTACGCAATTATAGAAGACGCAATATACGCTACCTTAACCGATGCCAGAAAAATCGATAAAAGTATCGACACCCTCAATAATAATTTGAATCCACAGACGATTGTGTGTGTGGAAGAGACGACTACTACAACACCGGGAACTGGAGGCTCGCGTTCCTTGGTGTTGCGCGAAGCGACGCAAGTACTCGCGCCAGATACCAGCGATAATGCGCTTGCGAATTTTACGGCGCCTTTTAAAATCAATCTGCCTGCTGACGCGAGTAGCGATGACTGGGTTTACACCTTGCCTGGGAAAGAAGGCCCCAATGATTAATATAGTGATAGCCAGATGCCTGCTTGCAGTAGTATTTGCAAAATGAGAACGGTTTTGCGGCACATTTGTAATGTGGCTTTTCTTTAGTCATTAGGCTAATAGGAATATTTTATAAGCTATTGTTTTTTATAAGGTAAAATGTATTTTTTGTTATGGCATTGACCTTGCATTCATTAAGCTATTAAACGCTATAGGGTCTTACGCGATTTTGCGCAGACATAAATTGAATCAAGGGTAGGCCACAATGACTATTGCAGACGAAAAAAAACAAGACCTCGATGTACTGATACAGGGCACGCATACCAATTATATGTATAAGCACACTGATATTAGCCATTACATGGGTGACATTATTTCGGAGGCCATCAGAGAGAAACATTTCTATATGGTTTATCAGCCTCAATTTGCACTCGGTAGTGGTAAGTTGTTGGGCTTTGAAGCGTTAATCCGGTGTCAGTCACCCGATTTTGGTTTGGTGTCGCCTGCCGATTTTATCCCGTTTGCCGAGGAGAATGGCGAGATAGTAGAAATCGGTAAATGGATCTTTCGCCAGGCATTGCTAGACTTGAAAACTTTGCGTGATAAAGGACTCGATGATATTTATATGTCGGTTAATTTGTCGCCAGCGCAATTCGCAGCTGGAGATGTCTTTGAGCAAGTAATGGTTTTATTGATGGAGTTCAACCTACCACCGACGGCGTTAAAGCTAGAGCTCACTGAGACTGCGCTGATTCGCAATGCAGAAGTGGCTGCTCGCACATTTCGCGCATTTCAAAATGAAGGTGTGCAAATTTGGTTAGATGACTTCGGCACCGGCTTCGCCTCGTTGAATTTACTGCGCGAGTTTAAAATTGACGGTCTTAAAATTGACAAAAGTTTTATTGACGGTATCCATCGCAATGATGATGATTTTACTATTTGCAGCGCGATTATTGCCATGGCTCAGCGTTTGGGCTTGCACGTGGTTGCAGAGGGTATTGAGGACGAAATGCAAGCACAAATTCTTGGCCAACTAGGCTGTGATGCCGCTCAAGGATTTCTATTAGCTCGCCCACAAGCCATCGCGCAATGTATTGAAAGTTGGGTGCCGAAAGCTACATAAGTTGGCTATCGCTGTAGTCTAAGGGCCACAGCTCAGCAGTCCATTTAATTCGATTTTGCTATCTGGTCATGTACCGCCGAAATTGTCTGACCTAGTATGTTAGGTATTTCTGAAAGGTAAGCTGTTACTTTTTCTTGATCTTGGAGGTCGCAGGCGGTTTCTATTTTTTGGGCCAACTCTTGAAAGGGTATTGCGCCACAGTATCCTGCGCTACTTTTACAGCTGTGAGCCATTTCGCGTATTGGTTTTAATTCGCTTATATCGTTGATTTGGTCTATATAAGTACCAAATTTTTCTAACTCTTGCACAAACATTCCCATGATAGCGCTCGCCGCCTCAGGCGATGTGTCGGCAATAAGCCGGTTAACGGTGGTTTCGTCGAGCAGTGGTTTAATGCTTTGCGTATTGCGATGATCGTTTTCCGTACTATGTTCGCTGGAGTGAACGTCGCCAAGGCTAAATTTAGCTACCATATCTAATAATTCTCTGCGGTTAACGGGCTTGGGTAAGAATGCATTCATGCCACTGGCAAGACATCGCTCAATATCCGTGTCAAACGCATTGGCTGTCATTGCAATGATGGGGATAGTGGACCAACTCGCATCACTCTTGCGAATTTCTTGGGTGGCGCTAATGCCGTCGAGTTTCGGCATTCTGACATCCATCAAAATCAGGTCATATTGGGTTTTAGCTAATGCAGCAATTGCTTCTAATCCGTTGTTCGCTATGTCTATTTGGTAACCGGCGCGACTGAGCATAGTCTTGGCGACTAGTTGGTTGGCGAGATTGTCTTCGGCCAATAATATTCTTCGTGAGGTGTTGCTGTCAGATTCTGCGCTATTCTCCAACTGCGCTTCTACATGATGAGCGGCACCAGCACCGCCGCTCATCATATTAAGGCGCTGTATAAAACTGGATGCCTTCAATGGGCGTTGTAATATATGTTGGAATCCCTCTGACTTTGCGCCAATGACGATGTCGGGGGCATATGGCCGCGCGTAGAGTAGAATATTGGGTTTAGTAAAACCTACGGCGTCGCTTAACTCGGCAAGCGCAATATTAAAATGCTCGGCGCTGGTGTCAACGATCACAAAGTGGTTTTTAGTTTTATTTAGGTCCTTTGCTGCCTGCTTGCTGGGCTCAATAAAGTCACAGGGAATGCCTAAATTTTGACACTGCTGGGCCATCGTCGACCTAAACGAGTTATTGTCGGAATATACAGAAATTGGTGTTATCTGTGTGAGTTCTGGGAGTGCGTTGTCACTATTCGCCGTGGTCTTGAAGGGGATCAATACCGTGAACGTGCTGCCGGAACTGGGGTCACTTTTAAGATTGATTTGACCGCCAAGCAGTTCAGCTAAATCGCGGCAGATCGCGAGGCCCAAGCCAGTGCCGCCGTATGATGCGGTGTCACTATTGTCTACCTGAGCAAACTCCTGAAATAAGCTGGCTTGGTTTTCTGCCGGTATCCCAATGCCCGTGTCAGTAATCTCAAATACAATATCGACGTGCTGGTGTTCTGGGTCGGTATCGCCAAGGCTGACTTTAAGAACGACACCGCCAATCTCGGTAAATTTTACCGCGTTATCCATTAAATTCGTGAGAATGCGACGAATATGGCTGGCATCAGAAATAAGCTCTGCGGGTATCTGGGGGTCTATGCAACAGCCAATATTAATTTCCTTGGTACCGGCGCGAATGTTGATGACTTCACTAACCTGCTCGCAAAGCTCAACTAAGTTGAACACACTAGGTGTGATCTTTTGTTGGCCAGCTTCAATTTTAGAGAAATCCAGTACATCTTCGATGATGCCTAGCAGGCCGTGACCCGCCTCGAGCGAGGTTTCCGCCAGCGGCATTTGAGCGTCAGTCAGGCCAGAGTCTAGGAGTAAATCCATGCAGCCAATGACGGCGTTGAGCGGTGATCGGATTTCGTGACTCATATGGGCAAGAAAGCGAGATTTGGCCTGGTTACTCGCTTCGGCAATCTCTTTCGCTTTTTTGAGTGCCGCCTCATGGGCTTTACTGTCGCTAATATCACGAATGGAAGCGGTAAAATAGGTTGTGCCTTGATATTCTTCAGTGGGCACTACGGTAAGTTCGCATGGGAAAATCTCGCCGTTGCGGCGGATAGCTTCAATTTCAATCCGGGTATTGATGACTGGGCCACTTCGGCTTACATGAAAGCGGCTCATGCCCTCGTTGTGCGCGGTGTGCATATTGGGCGGAATAACTATGTCGGCAACATGCTGACCAATGGCTTCGTCTCGAGTATAGCCAAATAGCTGCTCTGCCGACGGGCTAAACTCGTGAATAATACTGTTACCGTCTATGGTCACCAATGCATCTAAATGTGAGGTGTACAGTGAGCGAGCAATAATTTCGAGTCGTCTTTGGCGCTGTTGTACGCTGCTTAACGCGAAGTGGTCGGCCAATACGTAGACTAAATAGGGGGTGGCAGGTGTGTCAGTGATTTGGACTTGTATTAAACAGCTGGTGTCGCTGTTTGGTAGCGTGGCAATGACTGATGACTGCGACAATCCTGACCCGGGTCTCAGCTCGGTTTTGACGGTATCCATGAGCCCTGGGAAGATGTCGCTGATTGTCTGCTGAGGTGTAACGGAAGTAAGCGATGACTCTGACGAGCAGCTAATACTGGCGATCACGCCACTCGGTTCAAGTGTCAGCGTTGCAAGTATTTCGACAATTGGCTGGGGGCTTGGTGTCGCAATTTGGCTCATTAGCGTATTCTCAACGAATTGACGTATGGTGGCTTATCTTCTTGATGTTAGCAGAAACTGGCAAAGAATCGGTATTCACTTAAAATTTCAGTACCTTAGCAAGAATGTGCACTTATGGCAGTGCTCCCAGAAGAATAATGAATTATGCATAGCAACTTGATATGCAAAATGCGAATAAGCAGTCTACACTGTCTCATAGAGCGTACTTGAACGGTGATGCTGATACTTTAACTGTTTGATTTGTAATTACTTCCTTGTATTTTTGCAGTCTGGTTAGGAAATTGCATGTTACTAAGTATATTAAGGGTTTAATGCCCCATGACATGCTATAGCCGAGAGTTGAGCCTATGAGTACAACAATGTTAAAGATTTTATTGGCTGATGATAGTTTACCGAGTCTGATGGCCACGCAAATTATGCTCGAAAAAATGGGCCACGACGTGCTGGTTGCAACCGATGGCGAACAAGCCTTAGCGCTTGCGTTGCGTGAGCGTTTTGATCTGATATTGCTCGATGAGTATATGCCGGGCTTGCCAGGGTCCGCAGTTACGCAGCGCATTAGAAAATCAGAAAATGAAAATAATGGGGCGATTATTATTGCCTTGAGTGGTGTACACAAAGAAGAAGAGTGTCAGCGTCTTTATGACTCTGGCATTGACGAACTAATCATTAAACCTGTTACCGCAGATCGCTTGCTGGTGGCGGTGACAAAGCATTTCCCGATTTCGTCTGCGTCAATAGATTCTAGCGTCGTCTCTCAGCTTTTTGCCGACCTAGGTGACGAGGTGGGGGCGCGCTTAATTGGAATGTTTGTTGAAGAGTTGGTGCAGATGAGCGTACGAATAAGCCAGGCATTGAAAAATGATGATACCGAAGAATATTTGGCTGTGGCGCATATATTGAAAAACTCAGCGGCTTTGTACGGAGCAAACGAATTGGCTTCGTTTGCTCGCCAGCTGAACGAAAACACAGAGCAGTTTGCAGACGACTTAGCGGCTGCGGCAACGGGGCTTTTAGAGCGAATTAATGCGGCGCATCACGCGGCAAAAGAATATTTGTCGTCCGCCGAGAGGAAAGGCCAATGAATTCGGTACCAAACAAACAGCTAGTGTATGTGGTAGAAGATAGTCTCTCGAGCGGCGCCCTGTATTGCAGCTATCTAGAACAGGCTGGTTACAGCACCAAACATTTTACTGACGGCCATTCGGCGTTGCTGGGTGTTAAGGAGCAGATGCCGGATGTGGTGTTGCAGGACGTGTGTTTGCCGGATATCAGCGGTTTAGAGGTGTTAAGCTTTATTAACCGGCAGGAAAAGCCTGCGCCGGTGGTGATTATTACGGCGAATAGTTCAATTGATGTTGCCGTGGATGCTATGCGCTTAGGCGGCTTTGATTTTATTGAAAAACCTTTTTCAAAAGACCGCTTATTAACCTCTATTGCAAGCGCAGTAGATCAGCATCAGGCTGATATTGCCGCGGTTCCTGCCGCTGTAGTGCAAGGCATACCGAGTGCTAGTAAATTACATGCTGGGGTTAGTGAATATTTTGTTGGTGATTCACTGGCGATGTCGACTGTGTTTAGGCTCTTGGATAGTGCTGCCAAAAGTAAGGCGAGCGTATTTGTTACAGGCGAAAGCGGAACGGGTAAAGAAGTGTGTGCCTTCTCATTGCATAAGGCCAGCGCGAGACACGATGGACCGTTCATTGCTATTAACTGCGCAGCTATACCCGCAGACCTCTTTGAGTCGGAAATTTTTGGTCATGAAAAAGGCGCGTTCAGTGGCGCCGTCAGTCAGCGCAAGGGGGCGGCGGAATTGGCTGCTGGTGGAACCTTGTTTCTGGATGAACTCTGTGAAATGGATTTGAACTTACAGGCTAAATTACTGCGTTTTTTACAGACCGGTACTTTTAGCCGGGTCGGTGGTCAGGCCGTATTGCACAGCGATATTCGGATTGTGTGTGCCACCAACCGTGACCCCGCCAGAGAAGTTGGCGAGGGCCGTTTTCGTGAAGATCTGTACTACCGTCTCAATGTTATTCCGGTGCAGCTTCCACCACTGCGTGAACGCGGCACCGATATTATGCTGCTGGCGGAACATTTTCTGGCTGAGAAAACCAAAGCAAATGACAAACATTTTCGTGGCTTCACGCCCGAAGTAAAATCCATGATTATGCAGCACGATTGGCCGGGTAATATTCGTGAACTGCAGAATGTCATTGAGAATGTTGTTGTTATTAATGACGGCGAATTGGTGAGTGTTGAAATGATGCCGTCGTTGGCGCCAGTTTTGTCGAAAGCGCCCGCTAAACCCGCCGCAGTGGTGCCGTCAAACAGTGTTCCCAGCTTTGGCTCGGTTTCTAGCCCGACTGGCGCCGGTATGCAGGGCATTCGCCCGCTCTGGATTGTGGAAAAAGAGGCTATTGAGTACGCAATTGAACAATGTGGTGACAATATCCCCTTGGCCGCCGCGTGTCTTGGGGTGAGCGCGTCGACAATTTATCGCAAGAAAAAAAGTTGGGATAGTGGCGGCGAAGGCTGATATTTTAGTATTGCAGTGCTTTGAGAACAGGCTTTTGCGTTTACTTGCTATGCTAAATAGATTGATAGGGAGAGTTGTATGGATCCGAAACAATTACACGAACAATTACAGCGTTTGCAAAGCGAAATTGATGGGCTGGCCGTTAATCAAGAAAATCGCGCAAAACTTCACGCCATAGTCGACGACATTGACCGTGAATTGGGTGTTGGCCCGCAGTTTGTCTTAGAGGACAGCAGTTTGCAGGATCGCTTGGAAGATCTAGTGTCGAATTTTGAAGTTGACCACCCGACAGTGGCCGGGATTTTAAAGGACATCATGGTTAAACTTGCTAGTATTGGGGTATAAGTGAAAATTAGGCGCGGTGGTGTAAAAAGCACTGCTACGCCAACGGTGCTGTAAGGATATGTGTTTACAGTTGATTGGGAGCGTTATGCTTCTTGTTTTACGTTTCATTTTGCGGTGCATTTTGAGAAAAGCATAGCTTTTGTGTTAGTGGCGGCTACGGATCGCGTTAGTGTTCGCCGCGGCAATCTATAATAATTATTTTAAATCTTCGCCGAGAGTCAGCTATTGCGGGCTTTTCATGAATTTATCCTTTAATGATTTTTCCGGCAGCGCGGAAATTCGATCACTGGCATTGTACTTGCTGAATGCATAGCACAATGCGAGTAAATGCCGTTAACTGACTCCTTAGCGGTCTGCTCGCGATATTGATGGATATAAAAGGAATGATTTATGAAGCCTCCCCATACTTTATTGGCGATGTCGTTAATGCTCAGTTCGGCTGCATTTGCAGGTTCGGAACTGGATTCATTATTGGGTGTACTCAAAGCTAACGGCACGATTGATGAGGCGCAGTATCAGCGCTTAATGGCTGAGCAGGCGAGCGCTAAGCCTGATTTAGTCGAGACCAGCCCGCCGCGATCAACGGCAGATGCCCGTAGTGGTTTGAAAGTTGTGTCAGCAGATAAGCAGTTTTCCGCCCAGCTCGGCGGCCGAGTAGAAGTTCATGGTGCGGTTTACAATGACGATGGTATCAATATGGGCGACGGCACGACCCTACGCCGTGCCAGAATTTATGTGAAAGGTAAGCTATACGGTGATTGGCAGTATAAATTTGAATACGACTTTGCTGCCAGCGACCTAAAAGGTGTCAAAGATGCATACTTAAGCTATAGGCTTAAGGAGGGCACGGAGCTTATCGCCGGTAATTATCGCGTACCATTTTCGCTTGAGGCCTTGGCCAGTTCCCATGCCAATACGTTTATGGAAAGATCACTGGGTTTTGCCTTTAAGCCGGGCTGGCACTTGGGCACGGGTATCAATTTGTCAGGCCCGAACTGGACGTGGAACACGGGTGTATTTGGTGACACGGCCGATCAGAATACAGCCGGTGAAGACGGCGAGTGGATAGTAGGTAGCAGGCTTACTTGGTTGCCCTATCAGGCCAACTCCTCGTTTGTGCACCTTGGTGTAGCGGGGCTCTTTGGTGACCGTGGCGACCACTTGGATATGACGTATAAATCTGGCCCTGAAAGCAAGGTGACCAAGGTTAATTTAGTTGATACTAAAAAAATAGCGGGTGTAGATAGTTACTCGCAGACCGGCTTAGAGGCGGCATTGACCTTAAATCGCTTTAACTTGCAGGCGGAGTATATGGCGGCCACCTTGACGCGCGGTGAGGGTGATCTAAATTTTGATGGCTGGTATATACAGTCGAGTTATTTTCTCACGGGAGATCGTCGGTCTTACAAAAAAGGTCGTTACGCAACGGTTAAACCTCGCAGTATATTGGGGCGAAACGGCATCGGGGCCTGGGAGCTGGCATTGCGCGTGAGTGAGGTGGACCTAAGTGACGGGGATGTTCTGGGCGGAGAGCAGCAAGATTTAAGCTTGGGCTTGAATGTTTATGCAAGCCCACAAATTCGTTTTAGCGCCGAGTACATTAAAGTTTTAGCGACTTCAAATCCGCAGACGGCGGAGCCAGAGCTATTCCAGTTGCGCGCAGAGTGGGTGCTGTAAATGAAAAACATCATTCTAGCGTTTGTATTGTTGCAAAGTCTTTGCGTGAGTGCTGCTGAATATCGTGTTGGCGTAGTACCACAATTTGAGGCGCGACGTCTTAATGAAGTCTGGCTGCCGATACTCGACGAACTGGCCAAGCGCACCGGCGATAGCTTTGTTTTACTTACCAGTAAATCGATTCCGGAGTTTGAAGCGAGCTTTCAGCGTGGCGATTTTGATATCGCTTATATGAATCCCTGGCACGCGATTGTGGCTTATGAAACGCAGCAGTACCTGCCTATAGTTAGGGACGGTGATCGCAAGTTGAAAGGCATATTGGTTGTTCGCAAGGACAGCGGCATTACGAGTGTAAAGCAATTAGAAGGCGCTGAAATTGCCTTTCCGGCACCGAACGCGCTGGGTGCGTCATTATTAATGCGTGCAGATTTAAAAATGATTCACGGCATTGATATTGTTCCTAAGTATGTTGATACCCATTCTTCGGTTTATTTGAATGTTGCGCTGCAATCAACAATGGCGGGTGGTGGGGTAAAACGAACATTGAAAGAGCAGGCGCCAGCGTTACAAGATATGCTGATGGTGCTTTACGAAACGCGGGCGGTGAATCCCCATCCTATCGTTGTTCATCCCCGGGTGCCGAGGGAAGCGGCCCAAAGAATTAGCGAGACCTTGCTGGCGATGACCTTGAATGTTGATTCCCAAAAATTACTTGCTGAAATTCCCATGCGACGAGCGGTAGCGACAAATATTGATGAATATTTACCCTTGACGGATTGGGGACTGCATGATTTCTACGTACCGAAGTAAATGGCTTTATGGCCTAAAAACCCAAAGCCTGTTGGTGGGCGGGGTTTTGGGCTTTGTGGTCTGCTGTTTACTTGTTTTTTATACCTTGCCGAGTCAGGATCGCTGGGTTAAAAAAGAGCTTACCAACGCTGCTGAGCGCTCCTTGCGACAGTTGTCGGCTTCTATCGTGACGCCATTATTAAGTCATCAATATGCAGAGCTCTATGAAAGCCTTGATGCGCAACTTAGCGAACATCGAAATTGGCTGAGAATAAAGGTGTCGGACGCGGAGGGCAAGCAACTTTACCCGCTGGGTAGTTGGACGTTAGGGCTCAAAGAAGACGATATTATTATTTCTCACAATATTAATTTTTTGGAAAAAAATCTTGGGCGAATCGTGCTCGTCGCAAATTTTAGCGCCGAATTACGTGAAGGCTACCGTCTACAATTTACCTTAGCTTCTGTTCTGTTTGTAGCGCTAATGCTTGTGTTTGGCGTAGTTTATTATTTAATTAACAAGACCGTTATAACTCCGCTCAGAGGATTGATGACGTCATTTCAACAGCTCGCTGATGGCGATTACCACTCTCCCTTGCCAAGGGTATTTAATAATGAAGTTGCTAATGTGGTTGCCGGTTTTGCTGAAATGCGCAGCAATATTGAGCGCCACCAAGCTAAGCTTGAGATCTTAAGGCAGGAGGCTGAACTGGCTAACCGCGCAAAATCTGATTTTTTGTCTAGCATGAGTCATGAACTGCGGACGCCGCTCAATGCGATCTTGGGGTTGGCGCAGTTGTTTGAATACGACGATGCCGCCAGCGACGTCTATAAAAGTCACGGTAAGAATATTTATAACGCCGGTGAATATTTGCTCTCACTGATTAATGATGTGCTTGATTTAACCTTAATTGAGTCTAGAAATATTAGCCTCAATATTGAGCGTTTTAGCGCGGCTGATGTGGTAGGCGAATGCGTGGATTTAGTGACATCAACCGCCAGCGGCCAGGGAATTAGCATTTATTTCACTCGACCAGTGCCCGATGATATTTTGGTTGCTGGTGACTACACTAGACTAAAGCAAGCCATTTTAAATTTATTGTCCAATGCGGTTAAGTATAACTGCGCAGCGGGAATCGTCACCGTTAGCTACTTGCGACGCGAAAGTTCGGTCAGAATTTGTATTGACGATACGGGTAAGGGCTTAGCGCAGGAGCAGCTAAATAAGCTCTTTACACCTTTCGATCGTCTGGGTGCAGAGTTGGGTGCAACTCAAGGAACGGGTATAGGCTTGGTGATTACCAAGCAACTGCTTGAGTTAATGGGCGGGGTGATGGGGGCAGAGAGCGTTTTGGGTCGGGGCTCAACGTTTTGGATTGAAATGCCCTTGGCTACCGATGAGCATGTTCCCATGAGAGCATTGTTGCCGCCGGAGAAAATGGCAGCAACGACGGTAAGTGAGGACGTTAACACCGCGCTGCGAATATTGGTTGCTGAAGATAATACGGTGAATCAAGATGTGATTCGTCAGCAGCTGGCATTGTTGGGATATTCTGCCACATTTGCCAATGACGGCTTGGCCGCATGGCAGTGTTTGCAGACAGAGGAGTACGATGTGCTGCTGACCGATATTCAGATGCCTAAAATGAATGGCTATGAATTGACCAAGCGAATCCGCGAGGCAGAGCTGGTCTCTGGAGTCCATTTGCCGATTGTGGCGATTACGGCCAATGTTATGGAAAGGGATGTGGCCGACTGCCTTGCCAGCGGCGCAGATGATTTTATTCCTAAGCCAGTTGAGATCAATGCCTTGAAAGAAATTTTAGCGCGTGTTGATGCTAATTTGGGTCTGGGGAATTCTCCTGCCGAAAAATATGCTGATACGCACGATCTAAGGGATGAGCTGGAGCCAGAGCCAGAAGCGCTTGCTATTGATATAAGTCAGCTGGTGTCCATGATTGGCGACGATGTATCTATGCACTGCATGATCTTTAAAAGCTTTACCGATTCTAGCCCCGAAAACATTCAGGCTATTCTCGACGCGCTAAGCGCGCGAGATCCTGAAAATGTGTATATGCAAGCTCATAAATTTAAATCCTCAGCGCGTTCTATGGGCGCCTATAGTTTGGCAGATACCTGTGCTGCATTAGAGGCACAGACCCATTTCGCTACGGCGGCAGACAGCGAAAGTGTCAAGCATGAATTGAGTCAAGAGGCTTGGTTAATGCTTGATAGCTTGGCGGAACAGATGAACAATGAGTATGCGGCTGCCAAGCAATTTATTGACGATTATATGCAACAACATCAATGACGTATCTGGGTGGCAATGGTGGTTTATGAAGCATATTGAAGGGCATCGAATTCACCGGGCAAACTGGTTGCGTGCTGCGGTTTTGGGCGCCAATGACGGCATTGTATCCACGGCAAGTTTGATTGTTGGTGTGGCAGCCGCGAATAGCACTCAGAGTAATATTATTATGGTCGGGGTGGCGGGCTTAGTGGCTGGTGCTATGTCGATGGCCGCAGGTGAGTACGTGTCGGTAAGTTCCCAAGCTGATGCCGAGCAGGCAGACTTAGATAAGGAGCGACGCGAACTCGCTGAGCAGCCAGAGCTTGAGCATGCCGAAATGACCTCAATATATATCGAGCGGGGTTTGGATGAGCAGCTCGCGGCCAAGGTCGCTACTCAGCTAATGGATCACGATGCTCTTGGCGCACATGCTCGGGATGAGCTAGGTATTGTTGAGGCATTTTCTGCGCGGCCCCTTCAGGCCGCAGTTACTTCGGCTGGGAGCTTCGTGCTTGGCGCGGGCCTGCCCTTGCTAGTGGCACTGTGGGTGCCCCTAAGTGCAGTGATTTGGGCGGTGTCGTTCAGCGCTTTACTCTTTCTCGCACTGCTTGGTGCTCTTGGGGCGAGCGCCGGTGGCGCGCCAGTGCTCAAAGCCGCTATTCGCGTTTGCTTTTGGGGGGCTCTCGCTATGCTGTTAACGGCGTTAGTGGGCCATTGGTTTGCCTGAATTCCCAGGCATTTTTAATATCGTCGTGTTTCAGTCTCAGCCTTAAAGAGATAAGAATATTTCTTACTCGGCCAATGTATTCCGTATCGACTTCGTAGTAGTGTCGCAGCGGGTTCGTTTTCGATGTTGCTGCGACTGAGGTTGTTTCAAAATGTTTGAATGGATGTTAAATGCGGACGCATGGCTTGCATTATTTACCCTGCTCGCTTTGGAAATTGTGCTGGGTATAGACAATATTATTTTCATTTCCATATTGGTTGGACGCCTGCCTGTAGAACAGCGTGACCGCGCACGAAAATTGGGTCTGGGCTTGGCGATGGCATCGCGGTTGCTCTTACTTTTTAGCCTAGTTTGGGTGATGGGCTTGGTCGAGCCCTGGTTTACCGCCTTTGGTCACGAGATTTCTGGGCGCGATGTGATTTTGATTTTGGGTGGTTTATTTTTACTCGGCAAATCCACCCACGAAATTCACGGTAGCTTGGAGGCTGTTTCAGACTCGGCGGCCGTTAATGTGGCGAGTGGTTTTGGTATGGTGCTTGTTCAAATTGCGGTATTGGATATTGTTTTTTCCCTAGACTCAGTAATTACCGCTGTGGGCTTGGTGGACGATTTAGCGATTATGGTGATTGCGGTTGTTGTGGCCGTGTTGGTGATGTTGTTCGCGGCTAAGCCAATTGGTGATTTTGTCGATGAAAATCCGACTTTCAAAATGTTGGCCTTGTCCTTTTTGATCATGATTGGCTTTACCCTGATCGCGGAGGGTTTTGATGTGCATGTACCGAAAGGCTATGTGTATTTTGCGATGGCTTTTTCCGTTCTCGTTGAAGTTTTAAATATGCGAATTCGCAACGCTCGGGGCGCTAAGGCGATAAAATTAACAAAGAAACTGGAATAGCGTGGCGCATAGTATGAGCCTTCAGTTTGCAATAAAGCAGAGAATACGATGACAAGGAAAGAGCAAAAGGTAATTGGTGATGTTCTTGGTGCGGGGCGTCTAAGCGTCGACGCCATTGCTGGGGTGAGTGACATCGCAGAAGGTTTGCACCACGCCATTATCACCGTTGGCGGCGTGCTGAGTAAGGATGACTTGCAGACTGCTGAGGACGGCGTTCCGCGCAGTAAACGCACGGGTGGCATCAGCGGCCTAGTTTATCGCAGCATTCGTCAAGTAAACGGTTTGCTTGGCTTTGGTCTGGATATCTTGATTCCACGGTTAACGAGTAAAGTGACCGACAATGCTAGCGCACCGGGACGGGCCGCTGTTGTGTCGGCGCTCAATGGCGTGCTCGGCGATCATCTGCAGCGTAAGGCTAACCCGCTGGCAATTAGCATGGCTTTTTGCCGCGATGGCAGGGCGCTGGACAATGCAGCCCTAAAAGCGCTGTTGGCCGACAATAAGAAAATAGCCATTTTTGTTCACGGCTTATGTATGAATGATCAGCAGTGGACGCGTAAGGGCCACAACCACGGTGAAGCGCTGGCGGCTGAACTCGGTTTTACGCCCTTGTATCTTCGCTATAACTCCGGCCTACATACCTCTGAGAATGGTCGCGCTTTTGCGGACTTGTTAGCGCAGCTCAGTGATTGTGGGCACGCAGACGCAGAGTTTTATATTGTTGCCCACAGTATGGGGGGCTTGGTGTCTCGCAGTGCTTGGCATTACGGCGCGGCACAAAAGCAGCGCTGGCTTACCCAGGTGCAAAAAATAGTGTTTTTGGGTACGCCTCATCATGGCGCGGTACTAGAACGCGGTGGTAACTGGATTGACGTGCTATTAGATAGCAATCCCTATAGCGCGCCGTTTTCGCGTTTAGCGCGGGTGCGCAGCAGTGGTATTACCGATTTACGCTATGGCAATGTGGTAGATGAAGATTGGGGCAGCGGTGATCGCTTTCGTATGGCGGGTGACACGAGAATACCACTCAGCCTACCTGAGGGGCCTGAGTGTTACGCCCTTGCTGCAACGACATCCCTCGACGTTCACCCGCTTGTTAATAAAGTGCTTGGTGATGGCTTGGTATCGGTAAACAGTGCGCTGGGCAAGCACCGCGACCCGCTGCGGCAACTGGCGTTTAAAGTCGATCAGCAATGGCTGGGCACAGGTGTAAATCATATGGCATTGCTCAACCATCCCGATGTTTATCAGGCGCTCAAGGGTTTTATGGTCTCGCCGTCACCGCTTGGTTGCTAACTGCCCAATTTTTTTGGCTTAGGAGGTGTGATGTCGCTCGTCGGCTTTCATATTGTGGAGGGTGATATTTGTGCGATGGCGGTTGATGCCATTGTTAATGCCGCCAATTCGACCTTGCTCGGCGGTGGTGGTGTGGACGGCGCAATTCATCGGGCGGCAGGGCCGGCGCTGTTGGCCTATTGCCGCCAGTTGCAGGGCTGTGATACCGGGGATGCTAAGCTTAGTCCCGGTTTTTCACTCCCTGCCCGAGCCGTTATCCATACTGTTGGCC
>TARA_R110000772_G_scaffold41_3_pt1 | contig 20590 bp, 17 predicted proteins | sample TARA_R110000772 | Tara Oceans TARA_R110000772 (sample SAMEA4397948) | marine metagenome | biome: Polar Biome; feature: [SRF] surface water layer (ENVO:00010504); material: water (ENVO:00002006), including particulate matter (ENVO:01000060) such as... | depth 5 m | reverse complement strand
CATAACAATAGCCGCCATACCTGCTCGTCCCTCATTTTCAGGAACCTGTACGCCATAAATATTAACCAGCTCGGCGCCATCGTATTCAGCCAAAGCGGTAGCCACTTCTTGCGATGATACATTTTCACTTTTCCAGCGATAGGTATCACCAATGCGATCTACAAAATAAAAGTAACCATTTTCATCGTAGCGCAGTAAATCGCCCGAGCGCCAGTAAGCGTCGCCTTGCTGAAACACATTGCGTAAAATTTTCTGCTCTGTACCTTGTTTTGAGGTATAGCCCTCAAAGCGGCCACCACCAAAATCAGGCATGTTAATTATCATTCCCAGCCCTTCCCCTACTTCGCCGGGTTGGCAAAGTACATAGTGGCCGTTCGCATCTTTAACATGGGTTTCGGTTTCGGTGTCAAACTTCACTAACCTAAAATTGGTGCGATCCCAGCGCGGCACGCGACCACACGAACCAATATAGTTATCTAAATTAAGTAAGTTAGTATTCGCTTCGGTAGATCCCCACCCTTCTAGCACGTCCATTTCGCCAAAGTACTCAAGCCAGCGACGCCAACTGGTTTCGGTTAAACCGGCACCTAACATGCAGCGCAGTTGATGATCTTTTGGCTTAATTCCCGTGGCCTCGGCGTAGTTAAGCAGGTAGCGGCAAATCTCACCTATGTATTGGCAAACGGTAATGTTATGCGTTTGAATATCATCCCAAAATTGCCTAACACTAAATTTACGCCTAACCACTATACTTGACCCCGCCGCGAGCGCAGTTGAAGTCACTGAAGTGGCTGCAGCGCCGTGGTATAAAGGTAAACAACAATAAAATACGTCATTTGGTGTGGCATCAATGGTTTCAACCATCACATCACCCGAGGTTAACCAACGCATATGGCTGTAAATCGCCGCTTTAGGTAACCCGGTAGTGCCTGAGGTAAAAATAAGTAAAGTTGGGGTTTCGCCCACCGTTGAGTCACGTGCCTGCTTACAACTTGTGCCACTGCGCGCAGCCACATCGCTATCAAAGCTGCTATCAATCCACTGAGGAAGTACCGGTTTATCAACTACCTCATCATCGCCTACCAGCCAAATTGACTTATTTGCCAGCTCTGGTGTGTCAATAAAACGCTGTACACATTCTTCACCAACAATAACTACATTGGCATCTGTGGTATTAATTGCATGTTCAAGCACGCTGCCTTGTACTTGAGTGTTAATAAAAGCGACCACTACGCCCAGCTTGGTTAAGCCAAACCACGCAAAGAAAAACTCAGGGCGATTTTCAATCGCAATAGCACACACATCACCTTCCATTAAACCACGGGCCTGTATCGCTTTAGCAAATTTACTTGCTTGGGCATCTACTTCGCTGTAGCTGTAGCTTTTACCTTGATAAATCAAAAATGGCGCATCGCCATGTGCTACTGCTTGCGCTTCTAGGCGGTCGGCAATGCTGTACTTTTGCGACGGACTAACCGAGCGTACTGCTAGTGCGCGCTTATCCATTTTTTGTTGTGTGGCGGCTCTAGATACTGGCGCGTTGTCGAGACTTCCAGCATAAGGAATTTTATTATTGTCCAACATATTATCTCCTTTGGTGTTAATCAACGAACGCGGATTTTAGGTGCTGGGGTATCACCCCGCATGGTGCGTAAAAACTGTTCAAGTGGCGCAGGAGTTGCCACTTCGGGTAACTCATCTGAATTAGGTCGATGCTGCCAAAACGACTGCCATGATGGGAATAAATCATGAAAGGTGCCGGTGTAAGGTTCGCGACCCGGCCAGCGCATTTTCATATCGCCAATTGGCGCTGAATTTATATCGCTGGCGTACCAATAACATGGCAAACGACGGCGGAAGTACCACACCCCATCAATGCGTTGGTAGTCATCCCAATACAGCATTTGCATCAGTACCCATTCACGCCCGGTTTCATGCTCATTTTTAGAGTACACAACACCAATGGCGTTGTTCTCATCAACAAACTCAATAATGTGCTGCCCTAAATGATGCGACGTGCCGGTGAATTGATCGCGCAAGGTTGAGTCAACCCAGGCTTTTAAATGAGCTCGGCCCGTTTTACCGCCCCCGACACGTACATCGGGAGCAAATAAGCCTACATGTGCGTCAATGTCACGCATATCTAATGACAACGAGTATTTACCCGCGAGCTGACGAATTGACTCAATAGACTCTAAGCGGTCAATTCGTTGTTCAAGGCTTGAACTTAAGTCACTCATATTCACTCCTAAATAAAGGCCATGCCGCCATTTACTGCGATATTTTGGCCGGTAATAAAGCCAGAATCATCACACGCTAAAAAGCTCGCTACTTTGGCAATGTCTTCACCTTCGCCCATGCGCGCTAATGGAATAGCCGCGATCATTTGCTGCGTCCACTCCTCTGGAATATCAGCCATCATGGGTGTATTGGTTGGCCCTGGTACTATGGTATTTACCCGAATACCCACTGGCGCTAGTTCGCGTGCCATACTACGCGTAAGCCCCATAACACCCGCTTTTGATGCGCAATAATGACTTGGGCCTTCGCCGGTTAATGCCGCCGTGCTGGAAACATTAATAATGCAACCCGATCCTTGGGCTTGCATAACTTTAGCCGCCTCACGACAACATAAAAAAGTACCGGTTAAGTTAACTGCAATCACTTTGTCCCAGTGCTCATCTGGGGTATCAACAAATGCATCAATAGAGCCCACACCAGCCACATTAATAATGGCATCGAGTCGGCCAAATTTTTCCACTACAGCGGCAATGGCATCACGTACTGAGTCGCTTTTTGCTATGTTGGCAGTAATAGCCACAATATTGCCGGCAACGTTTGCATTTAATTCATTAACGCTGGCATTTAATGTGTCGGCGTTAATATCTACCGCGGCGACATTAGCGCCTGCAGTAGCAAAATAACTTACTATTGATTGGCCTATGCCTTGCCCTGCACCTGTTACTAGCACAACTTGATCCTGATGTTTCATTTTTATCCCCTTGCTTTTCTCAAGCCAATTTGGCGTATATAGAGCAACATTTGCAGTCGCACCAATATTAATTTTCCAATTCATACTGGGATATGTAATAAAAACCAGCATCGTCCAATAAGACTAACCAACACAAACAAAACACTGGTCTAAATGGACGATGTTTTAAGCAAACGAGCAACGCAGTATTGAGTAGGAAAATTATATAAATAAGCAGAGGTGGTGAGCGTTCATTACCTTGTTAGCAAGGCAAAATTAGGAGTAAGAGTTTTGAATCAGCAAACAACTAATCCAGAGAAAGCACAGGATTTACCGTTACCACTGGGACACTTTGTTACCCTAGAAAACGGCCTTAAATTACATTATTTAGAGCAAGGCCAAGGCCCTATTGTTATTTGGCTTCATGGTAGTGGCCCAGGTGCCAGTGGTTTTAGTAACTTTAAAGGTAATTATCCTGAATTTGCTGATGCGGGCTATCGTAATATTGTGCTCGACTTACCTGGTTTTGGTCGCTCAGATAAACCCGATGACGTTAATTACGATTTAGCTTTTTTTGTCACAGCACTTAATGGTTTTATAAACGCCCTTGATTTACCTAAGGTGACTTTATTAGGCAATTCTTTAGGCGGTGCTATTGCGCTGGGGCAAGCTCTCGATTATCCCGATACGGTAGAGCGCCTAATTTTAATGGCTCCGGGTGGTGTTGAAGAGCGCGAAACGTATTTTCAAATGGAAGGTATAGTGCGTATGGTAGAAGTATACAGCCGTGGCCCTATGGGTGTTGATCAAATGCGCGAAGTGATGTCGTTACAACTTTTTGATTCAGCTGTACTTTCTGATGATATATTAGCAGAGCGCGCTGCAGTGGCAGTAACTCAACCGGCTAATTTATTTAGCACTATGATGGTGCCAAACATGACCGAACGCCTTGGCGAGCTTAACTGCCCAGTGCTTGGCTTTTGGGGCACTAACGATAAATTTAATCCACATCAAGGCATGCATAAAATTTTGGATAACGTACCAACAGCGCGCTTTATTATGCTTAATCGTTGTGGTCATTGGGTACAAGTAGAACATCAACGCCTGTTTAACAGCAGCTGTATTGATTTTTTACAACACGGCTAATACAGCACCTCAAAAAACATAAATAATAAGAGGTAATAATCTATGTCACATTATCAGCACTTGCTTAAACCAGGGAAAGTAGGCGGACTAACGCTGCGTAACCGCATTATGATGGCGCCAATGGGCTCTAATTATGCTGACCCTGATGGCCATTGTAGTGAGCGTATTCAAGCTTTTTATGAAGCCAGAGCAAAAGGCGGTGTGGGCCTTATTACTATGGGATCTATTGCTATTGCGTTTCCCGCAGGAACTGCCGAACCTTATCAGGTGGGTATTTCTAAAGATGAGTTTATTCCTGGATTAAAAGCACTTACCGAGCGGGTGCATAAGCATGGTGCAAAAATTGCGGTGCAATTACAGCATGCTGGTAAAACGGCAGTACGCGATTTAGCCGAAGGCCGCGAGCTTTGGGTGCCTTCACTGCCCCCTGCGCCACCACAAAGCGATATTATGCAAGCGGTAACACCAACAGAATTAAGTACCTTTGTTAGACCTCCAGCAGATAAACCCGTTACCATAAAAGTAATGGAAAAAGCCGATATTGTCCAAATGGTGGAATGGTTTGCCGCAGCGGCAAAACGTGCTCAGCAAGCGGGTTTTGATGCTATTGAGCTGCACAGCGCGCACTCGTATATTTTGGCTGGCTTTTTATCGAGCTATTATAATAAACGTGATGACGAATATGGCGGCAGTATTGAAAACCGCGCACGTTTACTGCTAGAGGTAATAGCCGCCATACGCGAACGCGTAGGCCAAAATTTTCCATTGTGGGTACGCCTAGATGCGCACGAACTCAACACCCCTGGCGGTATTACCCTTGAGGACTGTATTGCAGTGAGCAAAATGGTTGAACAAGCGGGTGTAAATGCCGTTAGTATTTCTGCTTATGCCACCTTAACCACAGGCTCTGCATTTACCGCCGCGCCGCTAGTGCATAAACCAGCAGGCTTTTTAGATTGGGCTGCGGCAGTGAAGAAAGAAGTGTCTATACCGGTAATTGCCGTTGGCCGCTTAGAGCCCGATATTGCCGATGCTGCTATTGCCAGCGGTAAGTGTGATTTTATTGCAATGGGACGTAAATTATTAGCCGATCCCGAACTGCCTAATAAACTCACCGCAGATCGTGAAGCCGACATTCGTCCCTGTATTTATTGCTATGTATGCGTAAGCCAAGTATTTATTAATCAGCGGGTTAAATGTGCTGTTAATGCCGCGACTGGTAAAGAATTTGAACTAAAAGTAATAATGACCGATAAGCCTAAACATATTGTGGTAGTTGGTGGCGGGCCTGCTGGCATAGAAGCTGCTGTAACCGCCAGTGAACGAGGCCATAAAGTAACCTTGTTAGAGCGCAGTAAACGCTTAGGCGGCACATTATTTTTTGCAGCGCTGGCCTATCCCGAAAATGGCAAGTTACTCGACTACCATTTAAGGCAACTAGCCCAATCTAAGGTTACAGTAAAACTGAATACCACAGCGACTCCGAAATTAATTAGCACACTAAATGCCGATGAAGTGTTTGTAGCAACCGGCGCCAGCCGTGGCATGCCCGACATACAGGGTTGTGAGTTAAGCCACGTTTGGTCTGGCGAACAACTTAGACAGTTACTTACCGGCGAAGTAAGTACTAACACCAGCAATAAGCTAACCGCGCTACAGCGCTTAATGTTAGGAGCGGGCAACACCCTGGGCTTAACAAAACACGTAGATAAATTACAACGCTTATCGCATTTATGGATGCCACTTGGCAAGCGCGTCACTATTGTTGGCGGTGGCTTAGTGGGCTTAGAGCTGGCCGAGTTTTTAGCTGAGCGTGGCCGCGAAGTGACCGTTATAGAAGCCGGACGTAACTTAGGCATCGAGCTGAGTATTGTTAGGCGCTGGCGGGTACTTGATCATGTTAGGCAATTAGGCGTTACTTTAATTACTCAGGCAGACGTTACCGCTATCGTTACCCACGCTGTGCACTATAAAGTGGACGAGCAACCCCGCAGCTGCCTTGCCGATACCGTAGTAATGGCAACGGGTATTACCACTGATAATAGCTTAACAAACAGCTTAATTGCAGCTGGCCATACAGTAAAAGACATTGGTGATTGTAATGACGTTGCCTATATAGAGGGTGCAATTAGTGCCGGTTATAAAGCTGGCTTAAGCTGCTAATAGCGACTAATTACTAACTACTAACACTTTTAACATAGGGGCACTCGCCCCTATTTTATTACCATAATTAAAGCTGCTGCCTTTTTATGGCTCAGCAAGAACCTCAGCAATAATACTTACAACTATTTTAAAGCGAGAAACTAACAATGAAAAACGCTACACATTTAACCAATAAAGTCGCCTTAGTTACTGGTGCAGCACGGGGTATTGGTAGAGCAATATGCCAAGCACTGGTTGACTCTGGAGCCACTGTTATAGCCACTGATATTTTAACTGAAGAGCTTAACCAAATGGCGCAAGAGCTTGGCGACAAGGTTACGCCAATGACACACGATGTAACCGATGAGCTACAATGGCAGTCGATCGTATCAGCAACTTTAGAAAAGCACCAAAAAATAGATATTTTAGTTAATAATGCGGGGATTTTACTGTTCGCAACGCTCGAAACCACAGAGCCGCAGCAGTTTCGTAAATTAATCGATATTAATATTACCGGCACCTTTTTAGGCTTACATAGCGTGATCCCCTGCATGAAAAAAGCCGGCAGTGGCGCTATTGTTAATATTTCATCAGCCTCGTCTATTTTACCTAACAATGGCACAGGTGCGTATGCTGCAAGTAAATATGCAGTAAGAGGGTTAACTCGCACCGCAGCGCTTGAGCTAGGCCCGTTTGGTATACGTGTAAATAGTGTGCATCCTGGTGCTGTAAATACCCCCATGACTAACCCACAGAGGCTAAGTAGCGAAGAGCTGAACCCACGCTATAAATTTATTCCACAGCAACGTGGTTGTCAGCCTGAAGAAGTAGCCAATATGGTTAACTTTTTAGTCTCGGATCAGGCATCTTACTGTAATGGCACCGAAATGGTGGTAGATGGCGGCCTAACGGCTGGTCAATATTATTATGGTGTACCTGGCGCGCCAGCACAGTAATAGCGACCTTCAACGCGCATTAAGGCTCTCAGTGCATGAACAAAAAAACCAGCCAGCAGTGAATAACTGTTGGCTGGTTTTTTATGTTTAACTCAAGATGAGTTTTAAGGCGCTAAAGCTGCAAACCGCGCTTGATGGTAATCGGCATCACCAAGGCACATTTGTGCTACGCGAATGCGCTTTAGGTAAAGACCAATGTCTAGCTCATCAGTAACCCCAATGCCGCCATGCATTTGCACCGCTTCACCGCTGATTAAATCGGCTACTTTTGATAGTTTCCATTTAGCTAAACTAGCGCTTGAGGCTAAATTTGCGTCAGCCTTATCTGCATCCGAAAGTGCGGCTATAACACAAGATTGAGCTAATTCTAATTCTACATAACAGCGTGCCGCACGATGTTGTAATGCCTGAAAAGTACCAATTTTTACACCAAATTGTTCACGTACCTTTAAGTATTCTATAGTCATATTAAACAGCGCTTTAATAGCACCAAGCATTTCAGCACTTAAACATAAACGACCTAAATCGAGTGCTTGTTGCAGTGCTTTTAAGCTATTGCCAGCATCGCCTAATAAGGCTTCTGCGGGTAGTTTTAAGTCATTAAAAGTAAGCTCGGCGTAATTGCGTGCATCTATAAGGTTAAGACGCTTAACCTTTACTTGCTCACTAAATGGCACAATAAACACACTACAGCCAGCGTTATGCTGCGCCGCAACTATCCAGCCATCGGGGCTGACACCATCAATAACCATGGTTTTTTTACCATTTAACACAAAGCCATCTACCGCTGTTGTTGCCGTTGTTTGCATGCTGTCGGGATCGTGCCTTGCATGTTCGTCAACCGCTAAGGCTAAGCGTTTTTCACCACTCATTATTGCTGTTAACCAGGTTTGCTGTTCTGCGTTAGCTAGTTGTTGTAATAATGAACCACACAGGGTTACCGACGATAACATTGGCGAAGCACTCAGGTGTTTACCCATAGCTTCAAATATTGCGCCCATTCCTTTATAACCAAAATCTAGGCCACCCAGCTCTTCGGGAAAAGTAATTGCTCCCCAACCTAGTTCCAGCATTTGTTGCCAAATTTTTTCATCAAAATTAACTGCGGTTGGCTTATCGCGTAATGCGCGCTGCGCTGCGACAGGGCTTTGCGCACTTAAAAACTCTTCTGCGGTATCTGCCAACATACGATCGTCTTCGCTATATACCATACTCATCAGCTTACTCCTTTATTTTCAGGTAATTGCAATACACGCTTTGCTATCACGTTCAGCTGAACTTCTGAGGATCCGCCAGCTATGGTTTGCGAAAAACTATTTAGCCAAGCGCGAGTAATTGCTTGCTCTTGCTCGCTAAAGCTATCATCTTCCCAACCTAAACCGCGGTAACCCATTGCATCGAGTAATAATTCAAATTTAATTTTTTCTTGTTCGGTATGCACTAACTTCATAATCGACATTAAACCAAAACAGCTTTGCCCCGCTTGCATTTCTGCACCTAAGCGTTGCACCGTTAAGTTGTATGCCTGCTCTTCCATATTGGCTGCAACTGCCTTATTTAGAAGCGCGGCTTCACTAGCGCTGTGTGGCGCTGGCATGTAATCGCTCATTAGTGACATTAAGTCAAAGTGCGTGGGTAATTGAAACTCACCAAACTTAGACATTGCGCTGCGTTCGTGTTGCAGCAATTCTTTAGCCAATTTCCAGCCGCCATTGAGCTCACCTATAAGATTTTCTTTGGGTACGACTACATTATCGAAAAACACTTCACAAAAAGAAGATTTACCGCTAATTAAATCAATAGGTTTGGCTTGCACACCTTGGCTGTGCATATCGAGGAGTAATAAACTAATGCCTTGGTGTTTAGGGGCTTTAGCATCGGTGCGTACTAATGCGTACATCCAATCGGATTTGTCACCGTAAGAAGTCCAAATTTTACTACCATTAACTAAGTAATGATCGCCTTGATCAACTGCGCTGGTACGAATACTGGCCAAATCAGAGCCGGCGTTTGGCTCACTAAACCCTTGGCACCAACGTACTTCACCGCGAGTCATTGGTGTTAAAAACTGTTGTTTTTGCAGCTCAGTTCCGTGCTCTAACAGCACAGGACCTAACATCCAAATACCTAAATTAATTTGTGGCGGGCGACACTTTAAACGGCGCATTTCACTTTCTAATACGCTGTTTTGCTGCGCAGTTAAACCACCACCACCGTACTGCGTTGGCCAACTAGGACAAAACCAATGTTTGTCGCGCATGCTATTAAACCACTGGCGTTGATCATCAAAAGTGAAGTTAACCTCACTCCCGCCCCAAATGAGCTCGCCATCAGGCGTTGGGGTGCGCAGCGACATAGGACAATTTGCCTCTAGCCAAGTACGAACCTGCTGGCGAAATTCAGTTAACTCACTCATGCTGTTATCTCCTGTTAGCGCACTGCACGTGGCATACCAATACCAAATTGGGCTATTAGTTCTCGTTGTAACTCATTAGCACCACCACCAAAGGTTAAGGTAACCGAGGCACGTACTTCGTATTCCAGCTCACCCATTAAAAATGACGCGGCAGAATCATCGCGAACCATGCCATTCATTCCCACAATATCAATCAGCTTACGCAGTATTTCAATTGAGCATTCTGAGCCATATACTTTAGTAATTGACGCCAGAGCAATATCCATATGGCCTTTTTCTAAATCGGCGGCGATGCGAAAGTTAATTAAACGCATGGCTTCTAACTTAGCGTAACACTCAGCTAACGCTGCGCGCACCCAAGGGTTATTAGCAGCAGACTTGCCTTGCTCATCTGCGGTATTAGCCCACAAATATACTCGACGAAATAAGCCAACCACTTTATCAGACCACGAACCTAAACCTAAACGTTCATGGTTAAGTTGCGAAGTAATTAAACGCCAACCGCCATTTAATTCACCCACCAGCATTTCTTGAGGTACTTTTACGTTGTCGTAATAAGTAGCCGCGGTTGGGTTTGAACACGTTGGAATAACTGTGCTGCTAAAGCCTTCACTTTGGGTATCTAAAATCATAATAGAAATCCCTTTGTGACGCGCCAGCTCTTGATCGGTTCGTGCAGCTAACCAAATATAGTCGGCCGACTCAGCGCCTGAGGTCCATAGCTTATTGCCATTAACAATAAAGTTGTCGCCCTCTAGGCTGGCTTTGGTTTTTAAAGTGGCTAGATCAGAGCCCGCATTTGGCTCTGAATAACCAATGGCAAAATGAATTTCACCATTAGCAATACCAGGCAAAAACTTTTCTTTTTGTAACTCAGTACCGTATTCCATTAACGCAGGACCTACTGTGCTAATAGTAACAAATGGTAGGGGCGCGCCTGCAATATTGGCTTCTTCAAAAAAGATTAGCTGCTCGGTGGCTTGATAACCTTGGCCGCCGTGCTCTTTTGGCCAACCAACAGCTAACCAGCCGTCTTTACCCATTTGACGTACAACCTTACGGAAGTCTTCGCCGCCTTCACTGCCTCTTAGCTTTTGACGCAGTTCGGGTGTCATTAATTGCGAAAAGTAATCACGTACTTCTAGGCGTAACGCCCGTTGTTCTGGTGTTAAATCAATGAACATTTTGCACTCCTACTCTGCGCCTAAAATTAAGCCGCTGGTGGGTACACCAGTGCCTGCTGTAACGAGTACATTTTCAACATTATCAACTTGGTTTACTGCTGTTCCACGCACTTGTCGTACTGCTTCGGCCACGCCATTCATACCATGGATATAGGCTTCACCTAATTGTCCTCCGTGGGTATTAATAGGTAACTTACCACCACGTTGATGATGACCTGCGCGAATAAACTCTTTTGCTTTACCACGTTCCACAAACCCAAACTCTTCAAGTTGTGGTAATACAAATGGGGTAAAGTGATCGTAAATAATCGCAGTTTGAAAATCATCTGGCCCTAGGCCCGATTGTGCATAAAGCTCTTTTGCTACTATGCCCATTTCGGGTAAACCGGTAATGTCGTCGCGATAATACGAGGTCATACTTTGCTGACCTTCGGCAATACCTTGCGAACCGGCTTTAATTACTACAGGTTTATTTTTTAGCGTTTTTGCACGCTCAACACTGGTAATAATCATTGCCACCGCACCATCAGATTCTTGACAACAATCAAGTAAATGTAGCGGTTCACAAATCCACTTAGACGCTTGGTGATCGGCCAAAGTAATTGGTTTTTCGTAAAAGAATGCCGCAGGGTTAGTTGCTGCGAAGTCACGTGCGGCAACCGCAACAAGACCAAAATCTTCTGATGTAGCGCCATACTCATGCATATAACGCTGTGCAAACATACCCACCCAACTTGCAGGTGTATGAAAACCATGGGGCATGTAATAACCGTAATTCACATTTTCAAAAATAGGGGTTGATGAAAAGCCATAATCGCCAGTACCAAAACGATACCAAGAACGCTCGTTCATCGCCCGATACACCACTACGGTTTTAGCCACACCACTGGCCACAGCCATTGCCGCATGCACTATAGGTGCACACGCTGCGCCGCCGCCATGAGGTATTTGTGAAAAAAACTTAACTTCTTTACAGCCTAGTAAACGCGCAATTTCGTACTCTGGTACTTTATCAACTGAATAACTACTAAAGCCATCCACTTCACTGGGATCAATTCCCGCATCTTTTAAAGCTGCTAATGTTGCCTCCATGGCTAAACGTAATTCAGTACGCCCTGAATTTTTAGAAAACTCTGTGGCACCCAGACCTACAATGGCAGCTTTACCACTAATTGACTCACTCATCTTGTCTCTCCTAAATTTTATGGCAATACCAATTGCACGGTACCTGTAACATGCATGCCGTATTTATTTTTGCCGGCTAAACCTACATCCACAGTGCGGGTTGTGGCATCGGTTGCGGTTACTTCGCCCATAAAGGTCATAACATCGCCTGGGTAATTAGGCATACCTAATTTAATATCAATATTTTTTAAGCGACTTTGTGGGCCGCTCCAGCCTTCTACATAGCTTTGCACTAAGCCATTAGTGGTTAAAATATTCATAAAAATATGTGGTGAGCCCAGCGCAATAGCGGCATCTTTATCGTGATGGCCTGGAAAAAAATCACGCGTTGCTAAAGCCCCATTAGAGATAAGTGCCACGGTAATTGGAATCGCTTTTTCAGGTAGCTTGTCACCTACGTTTATGTCGTTAAATTGCATTGTTTTCATCAAGGTCATATTTCCACCCCAGCTTATTATTTTCGGTTAAGGCATCGCCAAGTTTTGCCAATAATGCGGGACTCCCGCCCAAGTTTAGGCTAATAGCCCGGCTCCAATAGAGGTATCGGTAGATAACGTAACTAACATCTACACCAAAACCGCCATGCACATGTTGCGCTTTGTGACCAATAGAATGACCCGCTTCGCAGGCATGCCACGCTGTTGCTAACGCTTCGTGATCGCAGCCTAAGTTATTATCAAGGCGATAACACAACTGCCATACATTACTGCGTAATGCCTCAAGGGCAATTTTGGTATCGGCCATGGTCATTTGTACTGCTTGAAAGGTGCCTATAGCGCGACCAAACTGTTGGCGTTCACTAATATATTCAACGGTTTTTTTAATTTGCGCTTCACTAACACCTAACTGTAATGATGCCAAAGAGGCGAATATTCTTGGTACTAACCAGTCATTAGCTTTGCTATCGAGTAACGCTGCATTACTTACAAGCAGGTTATTTAGTTGTAAGTCTGCAACTTCTTCGCCTTGGGTCATCTGCCCTTTAACTAGGGTTAAACCTGGCGCTGTTGTTGCCACTAGTGCCCAGCGTGTTTGCTCATCAAGGGTCAGTGGTAGTAAAACAAAGTCAGCGAGTCCTGCAACTGCCACCGACTGCACTAAGCCATTAATACTTAAGCCGTCATTCGTTTTTTCAACGTTGAGCGTCGCTTCGCTGTGGGTATTTACTAAGTTAAATGCCAGCGTTAATAGGTTTGTGCCCTCAGCCGCAGCTTGTGCAACTGTTTGCAACTGTGCACCCGCAAACTTTGCAATGGCAGTAGCCACCAGCTGATGACGCCACAAAGGAACTTGCCCTAACGCCCCGCCTTGCGCCTGTAATACTAAGCTCAGTTCGGTCATACCTAAATCAATCCCGCCTGTTGCTTCGGGAATAATTACCCCGTGCAGCCCGGTTTCTATACACGAGTTCCATAACTGCGTCATGGTGCCTTGACCTGCTTCGTCATAGTCACGAAGAAAGTCATCGGTACAGGTATCGGTAAATAAGCTATTGGCCATTTCTGCAATGGCTGATTGCTCTTCGCTTAAATTAAAATCCATTACGACTCCTTAGTTGGAACAAGTCTAAATTGTGGCAAGGTCAGCTCACCATCAAATGTGTGATATTCGACTTGCACTTTTTGGCCAATTTTAGGAGCTACACCTTCTTCAACTCCGATTAAGCCAGCTGGAATACGTACGCCTTCTTCAAGCTCAATCAAACCAATAGGATTTGGGCTATCAAATGGGGCTACATGTGGGTAGTGCATTATCACAAATGAATACAGCTCACCCTTACCACTAGCTACTTGGTAATCAAGTTCAAACGAATGGCAATGCATGCACACAGGTGCTGGTGGGTGTTGTAATTTGTCGCAGCTTATACAATGTTGAATACGCAGCTCTTGCTCGCCAAATCCTTCCCAAAAGAAGCGATTATCGTCGCTGATCCCAGGCTTAGGACGCTTTCTAGCTGGTGCTTCTTTAGCGGGCGCTGTTTGCTCAGGCCTTTGCGCTGGTTTAAACTTAATGACTCTAAACATCATGTCGCCTACTTTTTCGTCGGCTTCACCATTGGTTTTTTCTGAGAAATAAGTCATTTTTAACGTAACAAAAAAGCCGGTGCCCAGTGCGGTGGTTTTTTCTTCACTGATGCTATCGAGTACTGTGGTGTAATAAAGCTTTTCACCCATAGTAATGTAGCGATCAAACGTTAGGTTAGAATTAACTGCCACGACCGCTGGGTAGCCATTTTTTTCAAGTATTTCGAGTACGCCATACGGGTTTTCGGTAGTTGAACCTGGTGCTAAAACTTTGTCACCAAAGCCCGCTAAACACCAACTTTGTAACATTGCTGGTGGTGCTACTAGTTGCCCATACTCGGTTGTTGCCGCGTAGTCTGCATCGGTGTAAAGTGGGTTTTCTACCCCCATAATTTCACACCACTGACGTACCATAGCTTCATTAACCTTGTCCCACGCATAGATACGACCATATTGTCGCCCTATCATCGCTTCTATTTCTGCAAACCATTCATATTTAGCCAATGTTCGTCTCCTGCATTTATCAAGATAAATTCTAAAAATTAAAATTATTAATTATTTAGTTAGTTTCGCTAGCACTAAGAAAAGCGGGCATTTCACCGCCGCCATTTAGCAGTAAATTACAGCCACTTGCATAACTTGCTTCTGCTGAAGCTAAAAACAAACAAGCGTTAGCAATATCATCTGGTTGCGCCATACGCCCTGCTGGAATTGTTGCGCTTACTGCGGCAATTCCGGCCTCATCACCGTAATGTAGGTGTGAGTTTTCGGTATGTACTAACCCTGGGCTTACCGCCACAACACGCACTTTAGGTGCCCACTCTACTGCAAGTGATTTTACTAAAGATAAAATACCCGCTTTAGCAGCGCCATAAGCCGCCGTACCTGGTGAAGCTCGCATGGCACTAATACTGCCTATAAAAATAATGCAGCCACTGTTATTTGCTTGCATTATTTCGTTTGCTTGCTGTGCTACGTTTAACGGTGCAATTAAATTAAGCTTAAGAATAGCCTCATGAAAACGAGGAGATGCTTTATCGGCCAAAGCAAATGGACTGCCGCCCGCATTATTAATGAGTACATCAAGCGTGCCATATTCTTTTACTATGGTGCTAAACATGGCTGCAGTACTATCAATATCTTTCACATCTGCTTGAATAAAGTGTGCCTGACGAGTTTTTCCATCAAGGATTACCTGTGGTAGCTGCTCTACTTGTTCACGACCACACACTACTACTTTAGCGCCTGCCGACAAGAAACCTTGTGCTATACCAAGGCCAATGCCTTTAGTACCGCCGGTTATGAGTACCACTTTATCTTTATAGTTTTTACTCGCATGCATAATTAAGCCTTGTCATAAAATAATTCCATAAAAACAGTGTACAGGCAGTATTAGATAACCAGCTTCGTCTAAATGGACGATGCTGTGTTTAGCGACAACAAGTGACAATAACAACATAGAAATTTTACTGTGCGTTGCCTAGCAATGTTTTGGAGTAATGAATGACAGATACAAACGAGCCTAGCGTTTTACTAAGTTTCCCTGAGCCTGGCGTGGCCGAGTTAACGTTAAACCGACCCAGTGCCACCAATGCATTAAGCTTAGAGCTGCAAACATTACTATCTAAGTACTTTACTGAGCTGGCAAACAATAAAGACATTCGCTGTATTTTATTAACCGGTGGCGACAAAGTATTTGCTGCAGGCGGCGACATTACTAGCTTAATAGATGCAGACCCAATTGAGATTTACCAGCGCCATACAGAACGCCTATGGGCACCTATTGAGCAATGCCCAATTCCTGTAGTTGCTGCAGTAAATGGCTACGCGTATGGCGGTGGCTGTGAACTGGCCATGTTGGCCGACATTATTATTGCCGGTAAAGGCGCAAGTTTTTGTCAGCCCGAAATAGCCATTGGCATTATGCCAGGTATTGGTGGCACGCAGCGTTTAGTACGTGCAGTAGGTAAAGCTAAAGCAATGCAAATGGCGCTTACAGGTAAGCCTATTAGTGCTTACGATGCTTGGGTAGGCGGACTGGTAAGTGAGCTGTGCGAAGATGACGATGTATATAAACAGGCACTAGCAAATTGTCGTCGCATAGCACGTATGCCTCCGCTAGCGGCAGAGCAAATAAAAGAAGTTATTTTAGCAGGAATGGACGCTCCACTTGCCAGTGCTATGGCGCTGGAGCGCAAAGCAAATGCGTTATTATTTGCATCAAAAGATCAACGTGAAGGTATGGAGGCGTTTTTACAAAAACGCCATCCTGTATTTAGCGGAAAGTAAGGGTAATAGTCATTAATTTAAATTAATTAACACTCCCCTTTGTTAATTTTAGCCAGCATTTAGCTGGCTTTTTTTTGCCTACTTATTTTTACTTTAAGGTAAGGCAGGAATCGTTTGTAATAAAGTTTACAAGCTATTTCTGTCGTCGTAGCCCAGCGCAGCGACACTATTTAAAAACAATCTAACTAACTCTGTTTGCCTGCGTACACCGGTTTTAGAAAATATAGAACGTAAGTGAGCACGCGCTGTGTTACGGCGAATATTTAGCTCTTCAGCAGCTTCTTCTAACGATAAACCATTAGTTAACTGCAGTGATAGCGCAGTTTCTGCCGGCGTTAAACCAAATAGCTTTTTCGATATTTCAATACTGGTGGTCGATTTACCTACCGCATCGCGAATGTAAATTACGGCCTTGTTTTGCCCTTTACCTTCAGCCCAACCTAATGAGGGAATAACTTCAATTACTACACCAAGAGCTATTTCGCCTGATGGACGAGTAATCGACATTGCCTCTGGCATAGTTTGCTTGCCATCAGCATTAGCAAACGTTGCTTTAATTAAGCGTTTTAACTCGCGATTATCACTGTTATCTTGCGCGGTTAGTTTACCACCAATTATTTTAAGCCCGTCTTCGGCGTCGAGTATATGGCTAGCAAATACGTTTTTATCGAGTACTTTGCCATGCTCATCAATAGTAATAGTAGCAATAGACAAACGACCAATAGCACGAGAATATAACGAGCCTAAAGAGGCACTACTATTGAGTTGTAAAAAGGTAGTAATTGCGCGTCTAAAATGCGGGATAAGTAACTCTACAAACGCTTTATCAGCTGGAGAAAAATCTTCTTGTGCATCGGTTCGCGTAACCCTAAACCTTAAATGACCAACATTAGGAGTACTAATATCGGCAGTGAGTACATGGTAAATGTTATTTTTTTCGCACCAGTGTTCTCTATATGATGAATTTTTCCATTCGTTTTCATCCATAAAATCCGCAACAGTTAACACTGTATCAAGTGGTTGATCAGCAAAAGGGGTTAATTTATATTGATAGGGTAAATGCTGAACGGTGTCCCCTTCTTCTAAACCTTCACCTACTGCGATCATTAATCCTAAATCGTCTTCCTCGGGAACTTTTAATATTAAGGTGACATAGTTTGCTTGAAGTATGCTTTGGATTAGCTTAAGAGGGATATTCCAACTTGAAGAACTGGTATCTGCCGACGCTTCGTATAATGCATTTATTAATTCATTATATGCATCGAGACTTATATCTAATTGTGCCATTTTTCAACCTATAGTTATTTTTTTTGATTAAAACTTGAAAATAAAACAAAAAAATAAGCATGCTATATTATTAATTTATACTGCTATTTAATATTTCACTTACTCCACTATCACCGTTATTAGCAAGGTTTGCAAGTGACTCTTTGATTATCATTTAGTCTAATTAAAGTAATATTAATCTATTTTAACGATTAAGTTTATTGTATGAAAACTATGACAAATGATGAAATGAAGCTATTGAGTGTTGCAGCACATATTATGTTGCAACACTCAATAACAGTACTTTATTATGCGTTTGGATAATCGGTGTAGCCTGCCGCACCTGGGGTATAAAGTGTTTCACGTTTAAACTTTGCCAGCGGTAATTGCGCTGCAAAACGAGTTACTAAATCAGGGTTAGCAACATAGTGACGAGCAAATGAAACCGCTTCTGCTTGGTTTGAAGTAACCGCCTCAGCAGCAGACTCGCCATCAAAGCCATCATTAATGATCAGAGCGCCTTTAAATGCTTCTCTGCCCATTTTAAAGGCGTCGATATCGGCTGTCGGCGCACGCATAATATGCAAATAAGCAAGATCTAAATCGGCCACCGCATGCAGCAAGGCCAAATGACTTTCTGCTGGGTTTTCATCTTTGGTATCGTTAAAGCGGTTTCCCGGATTCATCCGCAAACCAACTCGCCCTGCGCCAAATACCGTTGCCATAGCTCGTATACATTCACTGGCAAATTTAGCGCGTGCTTGAGCGCTACCACCAAACTCGTCGTTGCGTTGGTTTGAATCAGAACACAAAAATTGCATAGGTAAGTAGCCACTGGTGCAATGCAGTTCAACACCATCAAAACCAGCTTCTTTTGCATTTTCGGCAGCTTGGCGATGCTCATCTATTACTTGCCACACTTGCTCTGTAGTTAAGGCCTCAGGCATATCAAATGGCTGCATACCCGCACTGTCGGTATACACTTCGCCACGAGCTTTTATTGCTGAAGGAGCAACAGTAGCTACATCATTACCTTTAATATGGTGCGAGCCAATACGCCCTGCATGCATAATTTGCAGCACTATTTTACCGCCCGCCTGATGTACTGCATCGGTTACCTCGCGCCATGCTTGAATTTGCTTTGGCGTTTCTATTCCCGGTTGGCGATTATACGCTTGCCCTGTAACAACAGGCCACGAGCCTTCAGCTACAATCAGCCCAGCACTTGCTCGCTGTGCATAATAGTCACGCATTATGCTATTAGGTGTACCATCTGCATCAGCGCGATTACGCGTCATTGGCGCCATTATTACTCGGTTTGCTATTTCTATATCACCCAATTTGCATGGGGTTAATAGTGGGTTATTTGTGGTCATACAATGTCCTTAATCTAAAGCGGTTACCAATACTGCTGCGCGGCCACCATCAACAGGTAAAGAAGCCCCTGTTATATAAGATGCGTCATCGCTGGCTAAAAAGGCAATTGCACTGGCTAACTCATCGGCGCGGCCAACACGACCCATAGGAATAAGCCTGTTGGTATTATTTAGCATACCCTCGTCACTTAACATACCTGCCGTAGCCGGGGTTTCTACTACTGCGGGTACTACCACATTAACGCGAATGTTATGCGCTGCACCTTCTGCCGCAGCCGCACGTGAAAAATTAACTACCGCCGCTTTAGAGGCGCTATATCCGGCCATCATCGGCGTACCTAATTCACCACAAATAGATGAAATATTAACAATAGCACCGCCTTTTTCTTTCATTAATTGCATTGCCGTTCGGGTGCCCCAAAATGTACCATCGACCGAGGTTGTAAAGTTGCTATGCCACTGTTCGGTGCTCATATCTTCAATTGCCCCATACGTAAAGGCCATGGCATTATTAACTAAAATATCGAGGCTGCCATATTGCTGCGCCGTTTGCTCAAGTGCTGTAACAAATGCTTGCTCGTTGCTTACATCGGCTTGTACTGCATGAGCGTTACCGCCTTGCTGGCGAATAGTCGCTACTACTTCGTCTAATGGTGCTTTATTGCGACCACAAATAATTACTGTGGCGCCCTCTTGTGCAAGTCGCTGTGCAGTAGCTGCACCAATTCCGCTGCCACCACCTGTTACGAAAGCGACTTTATCTTTAAAACGAGATTGCATGAGAAATTCCTTATATCGGAAACGTGCAAACAATGTTGCACTGAGTGAATGAGTGATAACGCGTTGCGTTACTGATATTAATATTAAGTGTTAGGTATATTTGAGCTTAAGCTCACTGGTTAAAGGCACTGCTTGGCAACTTAGCGTTAAGTTGTTTGCTAAATCTTTTTCATCGAGCACATCATTATTATTAAGTTTTACTTGCCCTGACACCACTTCACACATACACGAGGCACACATGCCCTCGCGACAAGAGTAGGGTAATTCAATACCTATTTTTTCAGCTGCATCAAGCACGGTTTGTCCGCTCTCACAAGCAATAACATAATGTTCGCCATCAAGTTCAAGCTGTATTGTTGCCGCTGGCATATTTGCTTCATCAACAACAAGTTCTGCGATATTGTCTTGAATCGGTGTTTTTAATGAATTGGCTGGTACCGGTTTTGTTGTGATTTTTGGCACTGCACTAGAAAAGCGTTCAATATGAATACGACTAGCAGGAAATTTAGCGGCTTTAACGGCCAATTCCATTGCATCCATAAATGGCCCAGGGCCACAAATAAAAGCACGTCCTTGTTGCATACCATCAGCTAACGAAGTTAACAGTGATAATGAAGGAATGCCTTGTAACGAATCTAATAAATGAATCACTTCAAGACGCTCTGGGTACTGCGCCGATAATGCCTTAAATGTTTGCTGAAATATAACCGAGGCTTCATCGCGATTAGCGTATATAACCCGCACCTTTCCGGTGCCATTAATTAACACATGTCGCAAAATAGACAGCACAGGAGTAACACCACTACCCCCTGCACATAACAAATGATCTTCCGCTAAATCTTTTGGCACAAACAA
>TARA_R110000772_G_scaffold68118_4_pt1 | contig 20609 bp, 35 predicted proteins | sample TARA_R110000772 | Tara Oceans TARA_R110000772 (sample SAMEA4397948) | marine metagenome | biome: Polar Biome; feature: [SRF] surface water layer (ENVO:00010504); material: water (ENVO:00002006), including particulate matter (ENVO:01000060) such as... | depth 5 m | reverse complement strand
TATGATAAATCTAATTAACAAGAGTGGTGACACAAATATCCAAGCAATATGATCTACTACATCCCCATCAGTTGCCAATTTGTAAAAGTGGAAAATTAAATATACTATAAAACCTATTATAAATATTACCGTCATTACTTGCTCATGAAGTTCTAAACCCGAAACAAGTGATTCATATATTGTTTTCATAATACCTCTCTTAATCTGTCTAAAAACAATACCACAGTATCTCTAGAAAAACCTACTCCACCCTCTTCTTTATTACAAAGAAGTACTGAGTCTTCGGATAACATACCAGGAATAGTATGGTTAAAAAGAGCCATGGTATTTAGCATCTCTCTTTCTTCCTCGGACTCCACCTGTATGGTTATACTAAAAGGCTGAAATGTCGGTTTTGTTTTTGTTCGCTCTATTTTCATTTTGATATTTTATTTTTTGTTTCTTGACTCATGTGGGCACCAAATTTTTCTAACGCTTCTTTTGGGGTTAAAACCCTTTTATGAGATAATTCACCATTTAATTCTACAATATACATTAAATCTGAAATCCTTAAAATCTCTTTTACTGGGACACTACCCTCCTCCTGCTCCTTATAAGGGTCCACCCCCATTATATATTGCACTTTCATCGTAGATAATTTTTATCGTTAAGTTGCAACCAAGCGTTGCAGTCTGAAAGGGAGCCTTGATATATTACATCTCCCTCTATGAAATCCCCGTAGGATTTTCTACCTTCAACTACCTGGTAGATGTTATCCATTAATAATAATACTTTGTAATCCATGTATCTGTATTTATTTTACTCGACAAACATACAACAAAAAAGCCCTGAATAACAGAGCTTTAACAAATTTTTATGTTAATCATGATAATATTTACTCCTGAGTACTTCAATAACATCGTAACAATCTTCTAAGGCATTATGAGTAACTTCCCCTTTTACACCAGCTCGTTTTTTGCACTCTAATAAGTTTGGTATCCAATGGTCATTTTTAAAATCAACCATGACAGACCCAACATCTAAACTCCTATGGTTGAATTGAAAGTAATCTGAAAAACCAGGTATTTTATTTACAATCCAAGGAATGTCGAAACTTGAAATATTTTTTCCTGCCGCCTGTAGTTTTACTTTTTTGTAAGGAGGTAAAACAGAGGTAAAATTACCTTTATTAAGATGGGATAATCCATTTCCAAGTAAAAATGTATTAAATCTAGAATTGAAATTATCAATATTAAATAAATCTAAATCTTTGTCTTCAGATATTTTCTCTATGAGACCCTTGTTCATATTAAGAGCATAAGGTTCTCCTTTAATCTTACTGTACCTAAACACACAGTAAAAACTAGGTAGCTCTTTTATAGGCTTAATAGAAGAGGTGTCTTCCAAAACTGCCGCAAAGGACAGTATTTGCCCATCTTCTGGTTTGATACTTGTTGTTTCAATGTCAATTGCTAAATACTTCATAATTTATTTAATTTGTTCAAATATAATACACTCTTGTATTAACCCCAGCATCTTTTGCTAACTTTAACATCATTTTAGTACCTTTACTAGGGGATCTTGTTGAGGGAAACCCAACACATGCATCTGGATTTTCGTCGAGCATCAATTTATTTCTGTAAGCTCCCGCGCCAGGCCAATATTTACCGTAGGGACCAGACACCAAACTTTTCTTAGGCGTCTCAGGCAGTCCTTCCCAAGGTGCAGGGAATTCTTCATATTCAATACCCCTTAATTTAGCATACTCCGTTGCGAAGTAGTCTGCTCCGTAATTAACGTTGAGGTGTTTATCGTGGCTTTTTTGAGCCCCATTTATAATCTTAACCTCACTCGGCAGTTTATTTTGTAAAAGGTGATCTAAGATACGGTACATTTCATTGTAATCCCTAACATCTCTGGACCCGCACACTAATAAAAGAAACCTCGAATCATTTTTCAAAGCCCTCTGCTTTATCAGTTAAATTTTTAATGGATGTTACAACCAGACCACCTAAGCGGTTGTAATTATCAGCAGAATTAATTACATCATTAATAGATAAACAGGGGGTACTCATTAAAATATATTCTTCGGCGGCTTTTCGAGTTGAAAAATATTGCATCCCAGTACCATTACCATCCCAATTAGAAAGATTTAAAGCATGCAAACCGTCTTTACAACGACCGCCATAACATCTGTCACCTTTAAATATATCAACACCATCTTCCGTTGTAAACAGTGGAACTTTAACTTTCTCTATTTTATTAATAGATACATGCCCGTTACCCCCAGCACCATTACATAAAAGTTCAACACCATTACAATCTAAATAAAATTCCCTTATTAGAAAGGAACCGTCATGTTGCAACTTAGAAATCCTAACGTTATCACCAACAGTGAATACTTCACCGTCAGATAATCTTTTAATTGAATGGATATTACAACCCGTTGTGTTGTTATTTACATTATAATATACACTATGACCACATTTATCTGTGTACATATTATCTTTATATGTATCTTTTTGATGCGTGTAAATGCACTTTGTAGATACACTAATAAGAGATAGTACCTCATAACTTCTACCAACTACTTCTTCCCAATTTTTTGGAAAATCCTCAATTTCATACTTTGAGTATATATTAAAAGGCTTATAGGATATGTACTGACCTAAATTGTCAGATTTAACCTCGGTTCCAATATCTGGAGATCCTGGGTAAGTTTGAATTAATTTATATTTTTTCATCGTTCATGTATTTAATTATAAATTCGGCTATATTATTACTGTTTGGTTGCTGTATTCTACCTTTAAGACAGAGGGCTTTATTTAGAATTAGATTAAACTCATAATCCAACTCTTCTTTAGTGAAAGTGTATAACTTCTCGGGGTTAAGCCATTTAACAGATTTATTCTTAATCTTAACCTGAAACTCGGCACCACAAGAACACTTGTAAGGAGCATGCCTATTAACATCTTTCATCATATTCTTAGGTGCACTTACTAAATCAAAGGAACGAAGAGAACAATCACCGCTTTTAGTTTGGAACTCCATCTTCTCAGAACACTTAGGACAAGGTACTAATATTGTATCAAATAATCCCATTACTTTGCTCCTTTTACATATTTACCTAAATCACGTCTAAATTCATTCTCCCAGTAATAAGCTATACCTTTAAGTACGCCATTATCAAATAGGTATTTACTATCTAACCTTCCTCCGTTAATTGCATTTTTCTCGGCGCGGCCAAGAGCAATTTTTTTAGAGAGTCCAGGAATATCTTTATCAAAGTATACCCTAATTGAGTAACCCACACTAATATTACTTATTCCTAAATAGTAATTAGTAAAATGAGGATCAAGCTCTTTGGTTAAAATACAAAGTGTAACTTCTCTTTCTAAATCGCCCTCGCCACTGTTAATATCAAACGTGTGGTAGAATTTCTTTTGTTTCATTGGTTTTTCTTTAATTAATACTCCTGTGTAAAATTCTTCGGGCCTATTATTAAAATGCACTGGTGCCCATTCACTTATAAGATTCCCATACACTACGTTATGTTGAGAAATAGTATCCTTCCTAGCTTGATTATTTTCTTCAGTAGTCCTGACACGATAATCAAAGTGCAGGTAATCTTTTAGATCTTTATCGTGTGGTGGCGTGGGTATGTAAATACAATTAAAATGTACAGGATTCCCTCTATAATACTTTTTATCCCCAGCCCTGGAATCCGACCCAACTAATTTGTCAACCCAAGAACTAACAAAATCAATTTCTTTTAAGTGCTCGGGTAATTTATTCTTATTTTTCATACCTTTATATTTCATCAATATTAAACCATTCTGCTACCAGTTTATATTCTTGTTCAGTTTGATGCGCGTAAATAATCATTGAGTATTCTAAACCAGAGTCTCTTATATCAACATACTCTTTTTGAGTATACTCTCCATAGTACTCTTCAATACCCTTCTGAGCAGCATCCAAGGACGAGAATAACCCTATTACACTGTGCTCTTTAAACTCATAATCATATTCGTTTATTACTAATACTAAATCTTTCATATTATTTTATTTTACCTTACAAACATACAAATAAAAAAGACCCAATTAAGGGCCTTTAACAAAACTTTAAAACGGATTACTATCATCATCTTCATCGGGCGGACCAAAGGCCTCATCTAAATTGTAATTGGGTTTAATTGGCTGTGGCTTTTCATCGTCGAATATGGGCTTGGTTGTTTTTGATTTATTAGAAGGAACCGAATCTTTTAAAGCATCTCTTTGTTCTTGACTTAAATCTTTATCCTTAATAAATATGTTCGAGTAGGGATTATCGCTTTCCCTTGTTTTTACTACGTGGTAAAATATCTTACCAGCAGTATTGAAACTTATTTTTCCTTTACTATCCTCATCTCCGAAGTGATCGGATAAGTATGAATAACGCTCGGGGTTTATTTTCATATATTGCATTATACCTTTTCTATAAGGATCATATAGCATTATATTGTAACTACATATTTGGTCCATAAATGAACTACCAAACATATCTGAAACATTAGGAGCGGCCATTGAGTTTTTCTCGGCTATCCTACCTAAAATGTTTCTATTTAACTGGCTCAGAAGGATAAAATAAACATTATTAAATTCTAGTTTGAGTTGATTAACATACTCAACAACCTCTTCCATCACACCTTGCTTATCTTTACCTTTAAAAAGTAACATGTGATCGGCAGTTATAAATATTGCTTTTTTATCTTTATGAGTTTCCAGAAAAGCTCTACAACTATCGTAAAAATCCAATGGGGTAGTTGGGGTTTGAACTACATATTGCCGCTCATCTTGCATATTAAGATAATACTCATTTACCTTTTTCTTGTCCTCTTCTGAAAACTCTTCTATGAGTATATCAGTTTTTCTCTTGCCAGTTTCCCTGCTAACCCCTCTTAAAACTATGTTAAACAGTTTCATTTCAAGAGACATATCTAAAAATAAATATTGATCTGCCTCTACATTTATACTAGTGTCTAGTATTTTAGCTTTCATCCTAAATAAGGTCTCTGACTTACCATCTCCAGACCCCCCCGATAAGAGTATAACATCAGAAGGAAGTAGGCCTCCAATATGAGAATCAATCATTTCCTCTCCTGTCTTAACTAGCTTTACTTCACCAGATTGTATTTTCTTTAAATCCACAAACGCGGACTTAGATAGGTCTTTTAATAATTGTATATTCAAATCAGTATGTTTTAAACAAATTTATAAAATAAAAAGGCAACATCAAAGGAAATTGCCCGATAATTTAACTAAAAGTATCCCATTCGGTTAAAATGAAAGATAATCTAAAAGCAAACCCCTCTTCTTCTGAATAAAAACTCTCTGCCCTAAACCCTCCAAACTGGATTTCATACTCTCCAAAAATCTCAACTTTGTCAGCTGCATTATTTAAATACTTTTCAGCGGTTTTTATTATTTTATAAATTGAAGGGGATTCTTCACTTTCACCCCAAGTCCATTTTAAACTTTCCATTGCCAAATGGACCCTTTCAAAATTGAATTCCTCCATTACCTCTGCTATCTTCTCTTCTCTATTATTCATCTAATTTATTTTCTAATTCGTATATGTATTTTTCAGCAGAGTCCAATTCATCTGCCAACTCCAATCCCCAATACCTAAGCTGTGTATTTGCATCTCTTATCTCTTCCAACTGGTCTTCCGCATGGAACAAGACATTTTCAATCTCATCTGCCGCGTATCTAATTTGGCCCAACTCCTCTTCATTAGGCTCATTACTAACTAAGTGGTTTATCTCCACGGCAGCGCGAATCGATTCCTTGACTTTTTCAATTAAGTCATCAATTGTGGGGCAAGTATTACCAACAGGTTCTTCTCTACTTGTCATTACTAAAACTTTTTACCACCTTCTTTTTGACGATTTTCTTTTTTAAAATCCGATCTATTTCTATTGAATTCCACTTTCTCTACAAAAGCGCCACCCACATCTAAATTCCAACGGCCACAGTAGTCTAGGACTCTGATAATCACATCAGCAGCTTCAACCTCCACCATCTTTCTGTGAGGTAACTTATCATCCATTAAATCTTTTCGCTCTCCTTCAAGCATCTCACTTACCTCAGAATGTATTAAGGCAAGCATTTCACCTTTATTACGTTCTTTTAGCTCTCCTGTATTTAAGTCTGTGTGCCAACCAGCATCAAAGCTTTCCTTATAACAAAAGTCTCTTAACTTATTGATTAAATATACTTTGTGAAGATCTTTGATTCCATCTTTTACCTCTCGTTCGTGTGTAATGTTCATATTATAGTTTGTTTATTTCTTGTTTTACTTCTTGCCAATCAATTAGGTCAGTCCATTCACTTAAATGGGGGTCTATATCTAACTGAGTAATCATTTCATCTTCGTAAGATATTATTTCATCAACGCATATTAAAGCACTTTTTTTAGCTTGACCATAGTAATTTTGTTGATTAAAATCTCTTTGTATTTGAGCAAATTTTTCAACTAACTCTTTTGCTTTTTCTTTATTTGTCATACTTTTATTTTTTGAGCCCATACTTTTTTAATCTCTTCATTTTTATCTTGATAGAATTGATAAAGTGGGCTATCATGTAAAGTCTCTCTGTTAAATGTTCCATACCTATTTTTATTAGAATTAAAGAAGATGTACTCTAATACTTTAGTGTACAGAAATTCTTCTAGGAAATATTCACAAAGATAAAACATCTGATGCTTGGATAATCCTAAGAAAAGCCTAAATTGTGTACAATATAGTAACGTCTTCTTTCTATTTCCAATTTTTCGATCCTCGTCCTCAACTGAAAGGTACATATCACACAAATAATCAAACATCTGCGTGTCAAGTTCCATAGGTTCTTCAAGAGAGTCTAGCCAACTCCTACCTTTAGAGTCAAGTCTTAATTTCTGCAAGAAAGTGTCTGATTTCTTACCTTTAATTTCTTTCACGTATCCTTTTTCAATTAGGATGTTTAACTCCTCATCGCAGAATATAACTTTTGAAAGCTGCATTGAAATATCTTCCTTAGAAGCGTTTTCAAGAACCAATAGTAAAGGTAAGTTCAAAGGGTTAATTGACCCTAATAGTTTATTTGTATTTATGTATCTCATTTTATATTAATTTTTTTAAATACTGTCATAATATCTCAAAATATTTAGCTCTGTTAGGAACCAATGCCTTTGCTTTTTCAATAGCTTGCTCACCGCTTTCCGCAGTAATATCAATCTCCCTAGTGTCAAAGTTATCATCAACGTATATCCAAAATCTGACTGTAAATTGTTTATTTATCACTTATCCTATCCTTTAATGTTTTAATTCTATTCTTAATGTACTTAGGAGAGTGTCCTACTTTGAATAAAGCTCTTTTGAAGAAATCAAATCCCAACTCTCCCATGTCGCTCTCCGACATATGTGTTGTATGCCAACCGTGAAAACCCTGATGATCTTCGCAAAAACTACACTTGTATATCCTCTTTATATCCTCGTACTTATTCATGGCCCGTTGAGCTGCTGCTTCTGAAGGGTACATATGTTTACCTGTTTTAGGGCAAAGAACTTCTTTATTTCGCATAACTGTTATTTTTATCAAATATAAGCAAAAAGTAAACCTATAAGCTTATAAAAAAGTTAAAATGTAAGCCTATAGGTTTACGTGGCTTCTAATTCTTCCACTTTCTCTTGAACTTTGTTAGGTTTGACCTCAGCGAATCTCCAAGCTTGGTAGCCTTGAAATGGTGCGGGGGGCATGGCCTCCAAAACCTCAATTACATCCTCTCCCATTGCGTTTTCGTACCTTTCAAGCTCAGTATACTCCTTGTCTTTTATAAGGCCGTTAAGAGGGTCTCCTGGCTTTATGCAAATTAATTTTTTCATTGTACTTCTAATTTATTTCTCAGTTCATTTACAAAATCAAACATCTCTTCGCCACCAGCATGGGAATAAATACCCCGATCGAATTTCTCTATTTCCGATATTAATGCCTTAGCGTGGAATTTAAACTTTTGTTTGAACGTGGAAGTTCCTTCTGTTTTTTCTAACTCTTCTAATAGGAGTATGGAGAACCCGTATATGTTTTTAGCTGTTTCGTCTTTCATAATTCTGTTTCAATGTAAGCTGACACCCTATCACAAACTTCTGGATACCTACCTTGGTACCATGTTATAAGGTGCAGTAGGTCTTTTTTAAGTTCTTCTGAAGTATATTTTTCTACCATTATATTAATTTTAATGCTTCTTTTAATCCTTTTTCTAATGCTTGTTGAAAATTAGGAAAATCTTCTCCACTAACATCTGTATAGGGAGGTATTTCCATAGTATTTTTTTTAAGGACGTTTATTATTTTAAATGTCCAATTAGAAGTTATAGTAGGAATAACAATAACATAATAACCATGAATTTCCATTAACCATCTATGAAGTAATGATTGTGTTGGAATGCTATATCCCCCCTTAGAAAAAGTGGGGTCTACTACTTGACCTTCTTTATTATATTCATAGCCATACTCAAGTGTTGGAAAACCTTTCTCCTTAGCCAATTTAGCTGTTTCAAATTCTATTACTTGTTCTTTCATAATACTATTTTAAATTTACAAGGCGCCGCGGCCCTAATATAAGAAGCCCGAAAAGACTCCAATTTTTCCCGACTGTTAATTCTATCTTCAACCCAAATAGAAGATATAAGATCATTTCTAAGTATCCAAGAGCCTAACTCCACTTGATCTATTGTAAGTTGTTCAATCATGTTTCAAATATACACATAAAAAAAGCCCCTGCAAATAAATGAAGGGGCTTTAACAAAAAATTAATACTAACTACACTGGCAAGAACCGTAAGGTCTACAGCCACATGTAGTGGAGGTCATATCACATACTTTACAGTAATGTGTTGTTGGGTCGCATGTTTTACATTTAACTACCATATTAATCGCAATTAAAGCAATCAAACTTACTATTCTCAGGTTTGGATACCTGCGTAGCAATAAGATCATTGTTATCTTTTTGCTTTAGGATAGTAGTGTAGTAACTACCACTTGGCAGACCTAGTTTCCAACCGTAATAAAGAGCAGTGGATATTTTACTTCTCTCTGGTTTATCATAATACAAATTCATGGATTGCCCCTGGTCTATAAACTTTTGACGGTCGGCTGCCATTTCTAAGTATACCTTATTACTGTGTTTGTATTTGTTGATATACTTATTTTTAATGTGCTCGGGTAAAAAGTTAAGTGCTGACACATCATTTTTTACCACTAGCTCCATTGCCACTTCGTCATTCCAAAAGCCAAGCTTCTTAAGATCTTTCACTAAGTGTCTGTTTATCTGCTTGAATTCTCCTAAAACAGTTTCTCTGTAACTTACAGGAAAATCGAAAACTTCAAAACTCTGAGTTATATCCAACAATTTACTTGTAGTTGATGTTGGCATATTACAACACAACAGGTGATTCATAACACCGTATTTCGCAACACTTTCTTTTAATTCCTCTGGTAACCATTCTTGTGGTTCCCTGCAAACTAAAGTGTCCTTAGAACCTTTACCTGTTTCTTTTGCGATCAAGTTGCTTTCTTCTAAAGCTGCAATATAAATAGCCTTTTGTATATCTATATTTAACTCTTTACTGGACTCATCTCCATAGGCCATATCCAACATTGCGAAAACATCTGCCAGACCTACTATACCTATTCCAATATTTCTATGAGTTAAGCCACCATTTCTAGCTTTATCAGTGTTCCACTCATTAATATCTATGACATTATTCAAGAGCCTGGTTAATTGCTTAACAGATTTAGATAAGGACTTAAAATCAAACTTACCATTTTTCACATGGCTTGGCAGCGGAATACTCCCTAAATCACACTGAGCCTCTACATCTTTATTGTGCATCCCAGCAAACTCTATGCAAAGCTGGTATGATTTTAAAATACCCAGATGTTTTTGTTGATGGTTTTTATTAGCGTGATCCCTATTAAATACATAAGGCACACCACTTGCGGCCATAGCATCTACAAGCTGCATCATAAGTTCCGAAGAGCTAACAGTATCAATATCCACCAGTCCCTCTGACTCTATTTTTAAATACTTCTCTTCAAATTGTTCTCCTGTAAAATCAGATATTCTCCAACCGTAATTCTTATAAACATCGTGCGGGCAAAATAAAGACCAATCCTCTCCTTTCTCAAACCTCTTGTAAAATAAGTCAGGTACACACACTCCATAGAAACCGTCTTGATCAGTTAAACTATGAGATAGGTCTTGCCTTTTCATGGGTATAAAATCTCTTATGTCCCTATGCCAAATATCACAGTACATAGCAAAGGCACCTCTTCTCTTTTCGTGCTGTCTGTAAAAAGCCGATAGTGGAGTTAACATTTTAACAAGTCTTCTTATGCCACTAGCTGTTCCTCCCCTGCTTCTCTTAGTAAGTTTACTTCTAACATCTCCTATATATATACCCAGTCCAGAATTATTGGCACTATGATCAGCAGCACTGTTCATGGCCTCTTTGATACCTTCTTTACTGTCTTCTGTTATTGATAATGTTGTGCATGATATAAGCTTACCTTTATCTGTACCAGAATTAACCGCTATTGGGTTACTGGTAGCAAACCCTCTGTCAACTAGTTCCTTGTAAAAACCGTTTGCCTGACTGTTTGACAATGAGTTTGCAACAGCTATACGCCAGTAGAAATCCAAAGGCGTTTCTACAATTTTTTCAAATTCATTTTTCAGCAAAAACTCTTCTTTCATAGTGTATGCTGCAAAATAACTCATCTTTGACTGTATTGCATTAGGTCTTTTATACTCTCTGTACTTATTTATAAAGCCCTCCAACAACATTGGGTTTAAGGTATAATCGTAGTCATTTAAAGCTACATCTTTTTCTATTGAGGTAACTATTATATGACCCCCTAGAAAAGCCATCTCAGGCTCTAAAATAGACAACTGGCTTACACATTGAGCTAATCTTTGGTCTATCTCTGTTGTAGTTATGCCGTTGTAGAAAAAGTTCTGGCAATCTATAACAGCCCTGTCTATGAATCTTCTAAGGTCTACATCAGTTTGGTAATCTGTCAGTCTCTTTATTAGTTTTTGAGGATTAAATAATACTTTTCTTCCGTTTCTTTTTACTATGTCCATTATTAAAAGTTATCCATGTTTATATTTACGCTACCTTCAGTTCTTATGTAATTCGAAGACCTAGTTTCAAAAAAGTTAACTGTTTTTTGTACTCCTATTGAATCCATGAATCTTAAGTTGTGAGTTGTATTGAAGTGTTTTGGGTAACCCATATTTTCTAATACAACATCACACACAAATTCAACGTACTTTTTAAGTTCCTCTCCGTTTACTCCCTCAACACCATCACCGATAAAATCATCAATAAAGTTTTTCTCCACGTCAACGGCATCTAAAAACATATTCTTTACCACCACCTCATCTAATTTATCTTCAAGATGATTTTTATAGTAGTACGCGTCAAAACCATAATGAGTTAACTCGTCTTTTAATATTGATAGGTTGGCTTTAAATAAACCGTTTAGTGGTAGCTGTAATTCTTTAAGCCAGAAAATAGCTGCGAATGTAGAACTAAAATATATAGCTTCTATGGCCATGTCAGCTACAAGGCTTTCTGCAAAAGAGCTACTTTCATTGGTGTATTTTTCAGCCCACTGTAATTTCTTAGCTACAAAATCCGATTGGTAAATTGCATCATAGGCTTTCTCTTTCTCTTCTACATTGGGTATGTAAGCTTCTATCAAATCCCCATAGGTAATCATATGGATATTTTCATTGTAAAGTTTGTATGATAGAAATAACTCACCTTCCAAAGGCATGTTACCCATCAACTTTTCAAATATGTTGTCGGCAACTATGGCATCAGAGTTAGCAAAGAAGAAAATTAATTTTTTCACCATTCTTTGTTGGGCTACTGTCAATGAGCTAAACCTGTCAGAGTTAAAATCTATTTCCTCCTCTGTCCAATTATCTTTTCGGTGTGTTTTATACAGATCAAATAGGTCTGGGTGTTGTAATGGGTAAATAGAATATCTTTTTTTATTCATTTTTCTTTAAAATTAGTGGTAAAAAAGACCCCTTATAGAGGCCTGTTAAGATTATTATTTAGTTATTGGAGCCAAAAAAACCCTTTTGTTTGATTAAGGGTCACCTCCAGCCCACTTCAAAAGGGTTAATTGGTTAGTAAAAAAGCAAAGTACAGTTAAGGACTCACGGCTAACGTCGGATTATTGTCTTGGCTTTGCTTCTGTGCAAATATATAAAATTATAGACCATTGCACAAAAGTATTACGGATTATTTAAGACTAAATGTATTACCCTGATTAGCAAAAGTTTTGTTGAATTTTTCAATAGCAGATTCTATATTTTCTACTTTTAAAATTAATTCCTCTATATTTTCAGATGATAGATTCTCTGACATGAACCTTTTTAATGCTCCTGAAAGTCTAGGGTAATACCAAGTGTCCTTGGAAGTAACTTGCTTTACCTCGGGACCTTTTTTGGTATTGATATTCTTTTCAAAAGGATCACTTTCATAATTGAGTTGAAATCCATGTGTTCCATCTACTACTATTGAGTAGTTGTTGTTTAGTTTAATCATTGTATATAATTTTATTGTTTTTGCATTCTACCTCTTATTTCTTCAAGGCCAGGCATATTACTAAATTTACCATCTTCGTAAATTACATGCAGTAAACCTTGTTTTTCTTCTTCTTCACTGCATTCAGTTTTAACTTCATACTCCAGGAAATTACCTTGGATATCTACTGTGCTATGCACGGAACATCTACCCTTTAATGACTTTTTAGTACCGTCATCTGTAATAGGATCCTTGTAAATGTTAATTCCTTTACCGTTGTTTTCAAACCAAGCTCCTTTAGCTGCATAACCAAATGTATCACGAGTATTAAATTGATAGGTAAATGAACCGACACCTAATACTATGTTAGTACTGGCAAAACCTTTAGTTTCTAATCTTTCATACATTTGAATTTGTCTTTCTAAATTAATAGAATCACCGTATATTGCGCCAATATGACTATCAAGAACTTTGTAACCTTGCTCATTAATTGTTCCACCGAAGATATCCCAAAGTAATTCTATTACCCCTTTATGTTCTGGTAAAGACCTTTCATTATAGTCCCCGTGGTGAGGTTTGAAAGTACCACAAATAATATCAACTGGGTCACCCGAATCAGGTCTAACTACTAATTTACCATCTCTGGACATAATAGCTTCTCTTACTTCTGGGTCTGCTAAATACTCAGTTACAAGCTTCCAAAGATCAAATGTATCAGCTACAATAGAAAGAATACCTGTTGGAAATTCTTTGCACCAATCTAAAATCATTTGTTTTTCACCTACAGTAAATATTTTGGTAGTGGAAACAGAATGTTCAGAAGCATTAACTGAATTAATACAAACCTGATCCTCTGGCACTTTATAAAAATACCTGGCTCCTGGGATAACAATTAAACTGTCAGAACCTCTGTGTGACATCGCGTGGCCTAACCCACTGGATAACATGCTAAATGGATCCAATCCTCTTGAACTAAAATCATGACACATGTAATCAAGTAAAAATAATTGAGCAGGATCAGTTTTCATAATCCATCTGTAAGCATTTCTTCTATACTGCAAAGCAATAGTGGCGTTTGTGCTTGTTTTCCAAGACAATGAACTTACTATTGTTTCAAGATATAATGTCAACCAAGCAAAGCCTGATTTAGTATTAATAAAAGTTTGATGCGGAATATTAGGCAATGTTTCAATACCTTCTGGTAATGATTTAACACGTATTGGTAAATAACCTAAAGCGTGTAACTCTTCAAAATGGCTTGAATCAAATTCTTGTCCGAGGTATTGACTCATATCCCTTCCAAACTTCACAGCATCGGCTAGTGGAGCTTTAAAGAAATTCTCTTCAAATTCATCATGAAGCCATCTCCAAGTAAGAGCTTGACCTGCTGATACAATCTTTTTAATGCTTTTGTGGGCATGTTTTAGGCCTCTTGGTATCCAAGTACCATATAGGTAGTCAGTGCCAGGAGCCATCATTTTTTTGTGTCCTACTTTATAGCCATCGCTGTAAAATAATGTATTTGGTTTGAACATAATCTTTATAATTTTTCGTTAAATTGGCTTAATGTTTCATATGATTCATTAAGACCTGCTTTGTCATCTAAAAGAATATTAAAGTAGGGTTTTGCGTTATTGCCTAATTTAATAGGCGACTCATTTACAAAGTCCACTCTGATACCCCATAATTTTAATATCTCAAGTTTATATTTTAAACTTTGCTCGTCTGCAATTGTGTACAGGCATATAGTAGAATACATTTGACACTCTGTAATTAGTATCTTTACCTTTTTACAAAGATCGACAGATCCTTCACTCAAAGGAAATATAGTGTCATCAAAATCAAGACCCACTATTATTTTACCATGTTCCTTATATACCTTTAATAACTTTTCAGTTTCGTATTTCATATTAAAATAATTTTATAACTTTTAAATTTTCAGGTTGAAGTGACCTTCCTCCCATATCTTCTGCATGGTAGGTATCAAATTTACTATTGGTAGTGAATACTTGATCAAAATAGTTTGTAACTGGGTCTTCGCCTAGCTCTTGCATAGTCATATGACTAACAGCTAAATAAAGGTTGCCGCAATTACGTTCTTTAAGTAACTTAGATAGACCTTTAAATGTACCACCGTATACTGAAATGTCATCTATTATAAGTATATCTTTACCCCCATAATCTTCTCTATCTACTATCTGCATTAGTTTAGATTTACCGTCTAAATATAACCTGTACTTAGAAGCTGAAGTTGTTTCACCTCTCCAACGTAATTTATCACATAGTTTCATTAGCGGCTTGAAACCTCCAGCGTCAGAACTCATTAATATTAATCTATTGCGGACATCATACAAATTTTTTTTATCCATACTGCCACTCATTCTATCAGATTTATTTTTATATCTTAAATCAACAGATAATTTTGAAATAACCCCATCAATAAATTGACTGTTATCAATAATCTCCACATTATCCATTAAGGCTTCAACAACTTCAGGGTTGTGCGGGTGAAATACTTTAAAATTAGCATGGATGGAATTTAATCTTTTTAATACTATTTTTAACCCGCTAGATTGATTATCTTCAAATCTTTTATCTGCCTGTGCGTCAATTAAATTAGGGATAGTTATTAAAGGTTTTTGATGATACCTATTATTATAAGCATCTACAAACTGCTCTAAATGATGTAAGTCTTCGTAAGTGTTAATTTTAAATATAGAAGATTCTTCACCGATATGCTCAGTGGTCACGTAACTAGTGCCGTCTGGATATTTATTTATTTTCATAATGATTTAGTTATATTTTTATAATTGCTTTCTTTGTTAAAATGTCTGTCTATTCTGTACAAGTGGTTAGGTGACATACCAAACCAACCATCACAATGAAAGAAGTGGTTAAATTGATGCTCCAACATATCAGAATCATCATCTAATATTGCGTAACCAGTCACTTCTGTATGGCTGTCAAGCCACTCTTGGATCTCTGTTCCTCTAAGTGTTCTTCTATCACCAGTAATACCAACAAAACAGTTAGCGTTAAAACCCAAATCAACTAGTGCTCTTGACCATCTTTGTGGCATTACAGTATCTTTATTACCAAAGTGTCTTTTCCAAACTGAAGAAATGCATATCTTTACGTCATGCTCGTTACACCATTCTGAAAGCCATTCCCATTTCTTCGGACATGTTTGTGCCTTAAGCCTGCTAAATTGATACTCGTATGACCAATCCCTAGTCCTGTTGACTAACTTGTATTTGTTTTCTTTCGACCTAAATAGCCTGCGTATCCTACTCTTAATTCTGTTTAGAGTTCTACGTATTATTTCTCTTCTTGACTTATATCGAGACTCAAAGAATACCCTAGAGTTCATCACACCATCAATATCCAAAAATATAACTTTCATATTATTTCTTAAGTCTACCATTTTAATCTAGTTTATCAGTTATTTCTTGATATTCGTTTGAGTAATGATAGGCTTCTAATTCATCCTCAAGCTTCCGACTAAAGGGTTTGGCAAAATAGTTAATCCACCCTTCTCTTTCCTCCCAGTAAATATCTCTTGCTTCTTCCTCGTCACAATCCTCTTCCTCCATTATTTCTTCTTCGCTTCTAAGACCGTGTAACCCTGACATATTATCATATTCATCACAGGCATTTTCCCAAGCCCACTTTTCAGCGTCTTCCAAATCAACAGTTTGTATAACTTCGTATTGATAAGAGTTAAAACCTCCACTAAGGCCATATTTTATAATGTAGTAATCCATAATTATAATTTTCAGTAAATATAAGGCAGCGGCACTAAAACCACTGCCAATAAAATCTTAAAGTTTAATTTTTTCAAGTGCAGATTGTATATTATCAATTAAATAATCGGGTAATCCAAATCCAGGGTGACCGTGTGCCCCCGTATTGCCATCTCTTATGGTATCCATAACATCTAAAATAGATAGAAGTTTTGTATTTAATTTTAAGAATTCGCTTGCTGCATTTGTAGTTGAAAAATAATAATTGGCATCGGGTCTATGAAAAATACTTTCGTTATCTACAACGTAAGTGCATACGGCAGGGTATCTATTATAATTCTTGGATACAACACAGCAAAAATCACCTTTAAATATATCAACACTATCTTCAGTTGTGAAGATTTTACTAATTTTAGTTAAGTTGTCACTTAATAGATGAGCATTATAAACTGATTCTCTTCTATAATAAGTAAAAGTTATGCCATGGACTTCTGACAATTTAATTTCATGTATTTTAAATTTAGTCATTTTTCCGCCATATGTATAATCTCTTTTTTTATTATAAAAATCATCAACAGTAAATATTTCACCATCGGATAGTCTTTTAACTGATTTAATAATCCATGTTGAATCTACTTGTCTTAAACTACATTCAAAACAATTTGAAGCTGGATTACTCCATTCTAATATTTTATAATTTTTTTCAACTACTTCTTCCCAGAAGTCAGAATCTGGCTTGCCTTCAATAACACATCTATCGACCATCATAAGGCCATCCTTATATGTCATTGTTTCCCCTGTCTTTTTATGCTTGTATGTTTTCATTATAGTAATATTGTTTTTATTAAAAAGTTTATAATAAGTGTTACTGAAAAAATAATAAAAGAAACTACTGATTTGTATTCAAGTTTATCTTCCTTATCCTCTTTATTAAACATCTCTAAAGCTAACCCCACATTTGAATTTAATAGTTTTAATATTTGATATACTAAAAATACATTTAAGTAAGTTAATATTGGCATTTCAAACCCAACATGGGGACTAAACCACTCGTAGGTTTTCAATAATACAAAAGGGAACCAAAAAAAGTTTCCTACTCCGAATATAAAATTTATTGTTGTTTTCATTGTAATGATTTTAGTTTTAATCCTTGCTCCTCTATAAACTCGTCGCGTATTTGAATTTCTTCAAATAACACAGTTAAGATATTTTCATAATCGGATAATTTACAATCAGTTTTAATATTATCCACCATGTACAATATGTTATAATTACCCATTGCAGAGTCCACTATTTGGTTTACATGATTAGGCACCTCTCGGTTATTTGTCTTTCTTTCCATTTATTTTAAATTAAAAATCACTTAAAACCATCTTGCGATAGAACTGTCAGTGATACCCAAATATACAGTTAAATACTTTCTTAAGGTCAATTCAGAACGTTAAAGTTCACTTAATACTTATACTCTTGCACTATGGACTTCTTTAAAACTGCGAGCTGTCTAGTTTGACCTTATTGATATTATCTCAAGTGGAGTGGATAATTGACAATCCACCCTAGAACATCGTCAAGTTGTGGGCCTACATGGGCTCGAACCATGGACTTTCTGATTATGAGTCAGATACTCTAACCAACTGAGTTATAGGCCCTATTGAAGTTGTGCTTTTTGATAACCAGAGACACGCATTACGGCAAAAACTGGAGTCTAGTCTTTCCCAGTGTCCCTCGTTAGTTTGTGCTTGCTGGACTATATGAGTTAGCCCTTTTAAACGGTAGCATGTCGTCCCATCTGCAACCTAACTATAACCAGTGATGGATTTTCCTTTGCGTTATAGTCTTGCTAAATTCTTAAAAAAGGTGGCTCATGTTGCAAGTGGTTCAGTGATTACTACTTGCGCCGTAATACTTTAAAACTCCCACCTGAGCTATTGAGCATAAACTCTTAACTTTACACCTTAATTTTTAATATCTTAAAAAAGGAGGCACATCTTGCTACTGTACTTCACAAGTCTCTCTTTCATTGTTCACCTGAGTTAATTTCTCCAACTCATATACCCTTTATAGATAGGTTTTCATACAAGTGTCGGCTGTTATCTTCAGCAGTTTTACGTAGGTATTCCCTAAAAGCGTCCTCCTTTAATTGTTATAGATTAAAGCTTATAGTAATTTCTTAATCTTATCGTATTCCGAAGAAGATATTTCGTCGTTCATAAAAGCTACCTTGGCTTTCCTCAGCGCGTCTTTCTTCTCGTGATGATTTGTAAGTCCCACCAGATCGGTTGGGATAGATACAATATCATCTGCAAAATCGAATAATCCTTTTAGTATGCCCATTATTAAATTAGTTTTTATGTTTCAAAGATACTAATATTATCCTCTTTAAATTGTTAAAGTTTTACAAAAGTTATCTCATCGCCAACTCTAGCCTCATCAACCATATTTAAACTCTCCCCATTCCTGTAGGAACCCCAAGTTTCATCAATATTATTTCTCACAAGCCACGCATAATTTTGTTTTGAAAATAATTTTCTGTACCAAGGGGCACCCTTTTCATAGGCCCTTTTAAAAGCCCTATACCCTGGGCAATCTAAGAAATTCATGTTATTCCCACTGAAATCCGATTCGATCATTGTTGTTGTTACTTTCATATCTCTACTTATTAGGCTCTACGTTCACTATTCCATTTTTGATATACACCTTAGTATTATAAATTCCTTCGTGTATACGAATCGGCAGATTATCTACTTCCTCTTTACTATACATCTTTTCTTCTACATTAGTAATATTAACAGTATTGTCTTGGTTTAGTTTGAGTAGAGGTAACATAACACCTACATTTTTAGATACTTCACCAGTATTTATATTAAAACCTCCAGTTACATGATTACATAATTCATAATCAACCTCAAACTCTCCATCAGGATTAGCAACAAATTCTTTTAAGAATGATTGTTGTAGTCTTGGGAATGCATTATAAACATCTTCACGAACAATTTCTGACCAAAATAGATTCTTCCTGCTAATTTTAGATGTACTACCAGCAAAAACACCCGTTTTAAGCTTAGGATCATCAGTTGCTATTATCTTGCTAAATGAAACTATGTCATCTTCATTTTGAACAAACACATATTCCATTGCAAAATTTTCAGAAAAAGATGACACTCCATCTACTGTACGGACAAACCATAATAGTTCTCGTGATAAATCCTTCTTAGTTGCTATAACCCAGCAGGAATCAGTAATAGGTTCTTTATCTTGTGATACTGTTACGTATAAGTGTTGAGGATTGTGAAACCCTAAAGTACACATCGCCCTAGATCTCATATCTAGTCCCCCATTACACTCGACTATCATCCATCCTCTCCAATTAACCTCTTGTGTTGGTAGCATTACTGCCTTTATTTTATGTTTAATTTTTTCCATATCTATTACTATATTTAATTTTAGCTTTATGTAAAGCTTCAAATCTATCATAAGCTTTTACGGTTATGATTTTATCATTTAATGTAACATTATAAATTCCTTTTTCTTTTGCCATTGATATTACTTTATTTAGCACCCTTTCTTATTAGCAATTTCATATACATAAGTATAACACCTTTATCAGTGGTGTGCTATAAGAGTAGGGTCATGTAGTTAATGGAGTTGAACCATAATCCCCAGAAGTATAGCATTTAAGATGCACCTCTGTAATATTTCTTAAAAATACCAGTTCCCCCCCCACTGGATAATTACTACTTTGCCGAGAACTGTTAAGAGTTTAATAGTAGCATATCCCATACATCTACATCTCTTGATTATATTACTATAATCTTCTAATTAAAGTTGGTAACTTTCAACTTATTTTATTAAAAACATTGAACCATAAAGATAATGTTGAGACATTTGTGTTGTCTGAATGTACCCAGCTTTAATTCCTTTCAACGGGAACAACACAACTAGGATTACTCCAATATAAGTGACGGCTTTAAACTGAGCACTCAAGACATCAGTCGCGGTTTTTTTCTGGCAACACTTATAACACCCTGTCAATTCAGGATTAGTATCTTTATGTGAATAATAGCGGTGAGTTGCTATTCCTTGAGTTTGTTATCTCGGCATTTTTATTCACTTGGTTCAATGTTTAATTTATTTAAAATCCTTTTCTATCTAGTTTATTCCATTCTCTTTTTACACTGAATAACTCCATGATATGAGCTTTAAGCATCCAATAAACGTAAAGATAATGATATGTTACACCTTCAAATAAAGCTATAAACAATATAA
>TARA_R110000772_G_scaffold31234_6_pt1 | contig 20693 bp, 21 predicted proteins | sample TARA_R110000772 | Tara Oceans TARA_R110000772 (sample SAMEA4397948) | marine metagenome | biome: Polar Biome; feature: [SRF] surface water layer (ENVO:00010504); material: water (ENVO:00002006), including particulate matter (ENVO:01000060) such as... | depth 5 m | reverse complement strand
CCTCGCCAGCGCTGTGCGTGCGAAAGGAGCTACCACATGATCACCATCGGAATTGACCCCGGCCAGACAGGTGGCGTGTCCATCGTCAGCAATGGCCAATGGATCGACGGCATGCGCATGCCGATCATCACGCGGGGCAAGTGGAAGCATGTGGACAGCAGAGCGCTGCACAATTTCTTCAAGACCAGCCCCGTTCTCTTCGGCCCCATGACGTTCGTGATCGAGAGCGTCCACTCGATGCCGTCGCAGGGAGTAGCCAGCTCGTTCGCCTTCGGTCGGGCCACTGGCGCTGCCGAGGCGTGGGCGATGACGTATCACCATCCTGTGGAGTGGGTGACGCCTGCGACGTGGAAGAAGGCGCTGGGCTTGTCGTCTGATAAGCAGGCCAGCCTCGATGCTTGCAAGCTGCACTTCGGTGCGAATAAGCTGTGGGACGTCAAGGCCAACGACGGGATTGCCGAAAGCGCCCTGATTGCGCTATGGTGGCAGAGACAATGTGTTTAATAGGCGAAATTAGCTATGCCAACCACCACAACCAATGAGCCATCCTCGACGCGCAATGCCCTCGGGCAGCTGCAGAAGGGGTCCGTCATCAACCCCAAGGGCCGTCCCAAAGGGGCGGTCAACACGCTAACCAAAGACCTCACATCGATGATCACGCAGGCGATGTCGCTGGCTGGCGAGAGCGCCAAGGACATGAGGGACGAGGCGGGTCAGCCGGTGTTCCCAGAGCTGAAGGACGTCGACGCGGGCACCGCATACCTGTATCAGCAGGCGCGCACCAATCCGTCGCTGTTCATGCCGCTGGTCAAGCAGCTGATGCCCACCAAGATCGATGTGGATCTGCAGCTGATGGGCGGTGAGCTGCTCGAGCTGATGACGCAGCGCCGCGACCAGCTGGCAGCGATGCGAGACATAACGCCAGAGGGAGACGACGATGAGTGAGGACAGGCGGGATGAGATGTCCGACGCCATAGACGGTGATCACCCAGCGCGGAGCTTGGATTACAGCTGCTACAGCAAGGCGCAGGAGCTGGTGTCCAATCGGCACAGCAAGGGGTCACTGGTCAACTTGGTGAACCATCTGCTGCTTGAGATAGAACGAGCCAAGGAGCACAGCGATGCAGATCAGTAAGAACCACCAGTGGATCAAGCCCCCTGCAGGTCAGGGTGGATCATCGGAGCGGATCTGCTCTGCCTGCGGTGGGCGTCGCAGCGTCATGGGTGACAGCCAGTGCAGCGGCACAGGGCGTGAGGTAACCATCGAAACGGAGCATGACTATGACCCATACAAGTGAGATCAGCCCCGTCTACGTCATCACCACACGGTGGGGGTGGCGGTTCGTTAACCACAGGGCGCTGCAGGGGCGTCCCATGTCGTATTACTACACGATCCCGCTGGTGAAGCGGAAGCCGCATGATGCTTGACGCATCCGAGGTACAGCGGCAGCTCGTGGAGCAGATCGGGGAGTTTTACGACGACCCGCTCGGCCATGTGCTGTTCAGCTATCCTTGGGGCACAGGTCAGCTGATCGGTCGCGCTGGTCCGCAGGAGTGGCAGCGTGAGATGCTCGAGGACATCGGCAGCGAGGTGCGCAAGCGTGGCTTCAATGGCGTCGATGCGGTCGAGGCGCTGCAGTACAGCACAGCCAGTGGCCACGGCATCGGCAAGTCAGCGATCGTGGCGTGGATCATTCGCTGGATCATGGATACCAGACCGTTCGCCAAGGGCGTGGTCACCGCTAACACCGGGCCGCAGCTGCAGACCAAGACGTGGGCAGAGCTGGCAAAGTGGCACCACATGGGGATCACGAAGCACTGGTGGGAGATCACCAGCGGCAAGGGATCCATGAGCTATTACCACAAGGATCACAGGGAGCAGTGGAGATGCGACGCGCAAACAAGCAGGGAAGAGAACTCAGAGGCTTTCGCTGGCCTGCACGCCGCCAACTCTACGCCGTTCTACATATTCGACGAGGCCTCTGGCATCCCAAGCAAGATCTACGAGGTGCGCGAGGGCGGCCTCACTGACGGTGAGCCGATGACGTTCGACTTTGGCAACCCGACGCGGAACAGTGGCCGCTTCTTCGAGAACATGGAGGGCAAGTTCCGCCATCGCTTCAACCGCAGGCGCATCGACAGCCGAGACGTGGAGCAGACCAACAAGGAGCTGTTCAAGAAGTGGGCCGATGACTACGGCGAGGACAGCGACTTCTTCAAGGTGCGTGTGCGTGGCATGTTCCCCGATGCGGGCAGCCTGCAGCTCATTCCGATGAACCTGTACGAGGACAACGTGGCGCTCGACGTGCATGTCACGCCAGCTGACCCTCTGGTCATGGGCGTCGACGTGGCGCGCTTTGGCGATGATCGCAGCGTCATCTGGCTGCGGCAGGGCCGCGACCTCGAGAGCCAGAACGACTGGGACCGCCAGATCTTCACGCACCTCGACACAATGCAGTTCGCCGCGCGCATCGCAGAGCTGGCCAACGAGAAGCGGCCCGACGCGATCTTCATCGATGGCGGCGGTGTCGGTGGCGGCGTGGTCGACCGGTGCAGGCAGCTCGGCCTCGAGATCATCGAGATCAACTTCGGCGGCAAGGCGACGCAACCCGGCATGGGCAACATGCGCAGCCAGATGTGGTACAATCTCAAGGAGGCGCTGAAGATGGGCGCGCGGCTGCCAGAGATGGAGGAGCTGCGCACGGATCTGACCAGCCTCGAGTACGGCTACAATATGCGCAACGACCTGATGCTCGAGAGCAAGAGCGACGCCAAGAAGCGGGGGCTGGCATCGCCTGACCTCGCCGACGCACTTGCTTTGACGTATGCGTTGCCCGTATATCCAAACAGAGCAGGCTATGATGGGCAGCAATACGCCCACCAGAACACAGACTACGACCCATATGCGGAGATGTGAACATGAAGCCGACCAAGCCAGATAAGCCGAGACGCGATAAGCCGATCTTGAAGGCGACACGCGAGCTGACCGGCACCGCACCCAAGCGCCATGTGGCGACACGCGAGGAGACGATGGATGTCAGAGCTAAAAAGGCCAAGCATCAAGGCAAGAAAGATGATGAGCGCGGTGGCGGCCATACATCCCGCACGCCGCGATCGTGAGATTGACGAGCTGGACAAGGTGTACACGCGGCTGATGCTGGGTGAGAAGATGATGAACATGCGAGCACCGACAACGGCGAGTGTGCCCAAGGCCACAGCGCCGACGATTACACGGCAGCTGCAGCGCAGGATTGACAGGTCGAGGGCCAAGCAGGCCAAGCTCAAGGCGCGGATAGACGCAGCAAGGCAAATGGGGTAGGGTGTGACAATGGAAGCACTGGTCGTATTCAGCAACGAGAACGGGCACTGGATGGGCGGCACGCTCAGCCCTGCCTTTCGGCACGTCTACTGCGTGCTGCCGACAGCTCACCAGTGCAGCACCGAGATCAACCTGACCATCGACGGGATCCTCACCAAGACGTTCGCAGGTGACCCGGCAGACCTGCAGGATGAGTACGCCGAGCTGGAGAACACCACCCACACAGAGCTGGTCGAGTACGACCCGACCCAGCGCCACCTCATGCCGTACATGGTCAACAACTGCGTCGGCCTGACCAAGCAGCTCCTCGGCCTCAACTCATGGGCGGTGACGCCCCAACAGCTTCACCGGCACCTGATCCTCAAGAAAGGCAGACCCATGCGCATTAACCTCACACTCGCAGGCTTCGGTCGCGGCAGCAGCGGCAAGGCTGCCGCTACACCACCACTTCTCACCGCTCCAGTCATTGCAGCCGTGAGCAAGCCGAAGGCTGCGCCCGCACCCGTCGCGATGACGAAGGTTCCAGAGACGGTAGCGCAGGTCGCCAAAAAGCAGGCCGCGACGCGCAGAGGCGCAGAGAATGTCCGCAACACTGGCGGCGGACGTGGACTGGACATCGCTTCAACGACGCAGCGTGCCCTCAAGACGTTGACTGGAGAGTGACATGGGGATGGATAACGAGCTTTGGGTGCAGCAGGCCATCAACGAGGTCGAGCGCTTTGATGATCTGAGCGTGAGCGTTGAGCTAGAGAAAAACTCCATCACCAGATTGGGGCGCAACTTCGACATGACCGCCGATGTCCCCAGCATCATCTGGAATGTCGGCATCAATGACGAGACCCTACCAGCCGCTGGGTCCAACCCCATAGATCGTGTGTCGTCATCCAGCGCCAGCGATGTTGAGACCATAGCGCTTCTGGGCCACACCAGCGATGCATTTGGGAACAAGAGCGTGGTCTCCCTTGTCATCACCCTGAATGGGCAGACACCTGTTGTGATTGACCCACCACTGCACCGCGTCGTCGATGTTGCACGCAACGCACCTCCACCTCTGGTGGGCGACGTCTATGTGTACGAAGACAGCGCAGCCGTGGCCGGTGTGCCGAGCGATCTTACCAAGGTCCACGCGAAGATCGACGGGTCTCTTGGTTACCAGCGGGGCAACAAAGCCGCAGTCACTATCTCATCCGATGTGTACTTCTTCATCACAAGCTGGTCTTTCTCAATCGACCGTCAGCAGTCCGGCTTCTGCGACTTCACACTGGATACCAAGAGCCTTGACAGTGTGTTCATCGAGCGGGCTGTCGGCACATGCTCTCGGGATAGCGGCACTGATCTCATAATGTTTCGCCCGTTCCTAATCATGCGGCCTAACGCAGATCTCTTTGTGCGCGGGACAGCCAACGGCACAGGCGTTCGTGCCACCACACAAGTGAGCGGCATCGTCGCATCAATCAGGAGCTAACATGGCAATCATCAGCCCAGAGAACTCGATGAGTGATGCGCTGGGTAAGCGCGGCCCCGCTCTCAAGCGATACCGCAAGCTCGAGGACGATCGGTCCAGCTGGAAAGCCCAGTGGCAGGAGATCACTGACTACCTGCTGCCGCGGCGTGGCCGGTATCTGATCGAGAGCCAAGGCACCAAGGGCCGGGTCCGCAACAGCAAGATCATCGACAACTCTGCAGGTCAGGCGCTGCGCACGCTGTCAGCTGGCATGATGTCTGGTATGACCAGCCCGACGCGCCCGTGGTTCCGCTTCCAGACGCGCGACGATACGATCATGGAGCAGGAAGGCGTGAAGCGCTACCTCGGCGAGGTCGAAGCAGTCCTGCGCCGTGTCCTCGCTGGCTCGAACTTCTACAACTCCGCGTCAACGCTCTACACCGAGCTGGGCGCATTCGGCACCGGTGCGATGTACCGACGCCGCCACCCTCAGCACGTCGTAAACTACCGGACGCTGACGGCTGGAGAGTTCGTCATCGCCGAGAATGAGTACAATCAGGTCGACACCCTTGGCCGCGACTTCACGATGACCGTGGCGCAGATTGTCGAGCAGTTCATCTTCGACAAGGACAGCGGCAACTTCGACTGGGCCAAGTGCAGCGACACCGTCAAGAACCTGTGGAACAACCGCAACTATGACCAGCTGATCAACATCGTCCACATGGTTCAGCCCCGCCGCCCGAGCGAGCGCGACCTGAGCAAGATGGACGGCGTCAACCGTCCGTACACCGACACCTACTTCGAGAAGGGTGGCGAGAACGACGTGCTGCTGCAGGATGGCGGCCACTTCCGCCGCCCCTTCTTCTGCGTGCGCTGGGATGTGCTGAACGGCGACGTCTATGGGTACAGCCCAGCGATGGAGCAGCTCGGCGACATCAAGCAGCTGCAGCATGAGCAGCGGCGCAAGGCGCAGGCGATCGACAAGATGGTCAACCCACCGATGACGGCACCCGTGTCGCTGAAGGGAAAGCCCACCACAGTCATCGCCGGTGGCACGACATACGTCGACGCACAGAACGGCGGCGCTGGCTTCCAGCCTGCCTACCTCGTCCAGCCGCAGCTCCAGCACATGCTGATGGACATCCAAGAGGTGCAGGCCCGCATCCAGCGTGGCTTCTACGCCGACCTGTTCGCCATGATGATCAACAGCGACCGCCGCCAGATGACAGCGACCGAGGTGGCGGAGCGCCACGAAGAGAAGCTGGCACTGCTTGGCCCAGTCCTGCAGCGAATGAACACCGAGCTGCTCGACCCGCTGCTGGAGGATCTGTTCTTCATCTGCATGGAAGAGGGGCTGCTGCCAGAGCCACCAGAGGCGCTGACTGAGGCAGACATCGAGATCAAGTACGTCTCCATTCTGGCGCAGGCACAGGAAGCATCCGCAGCATCTTCGATGGAGCGCACCGTCGCGTTCGCCGGTAACCTCGTCGGCATCGCGCCAGACGTGCTGGACAACATCGACCTCGACGAGGCGATCAGAGAATACGCAGACATCCTCGGCGGATCGCCGAAGCTGCTGCGCGAAGTCAACGAGCGGGACAAGATCCGCCAAGCGCGCGCCGATCAGGCGCAGCAAGCGGAGATGGCGGCGATGGCCAATCAGGGTGCGGACACAGCTCGCCTCCTGAGCGAGGCCGATACGCAGAACCCCAACGCTCTGACAGAACTCCTCGGCAGGGGGCAGTCCACCAATGTCTAGGAAGGTCGTGTACGACAGCTCAGATGAAGGTCAGGTCCGCGCCGCAGAGAAGGACGAGGCCGATCGCGACAAGGATCTCCAGTGGATCCTGTCCTCGCCGCGCGGCAGGCGGTGGGTTTACGAGCTGTGCTACGGCAAGTGCCATATCGAACGGGCCAGCTTCTGCGGCCCCGATACCCACGGGACATCGTTCAACGAGGGAGGTCGGGCCATTGGTTCCGCCTTGATGGACGACGTCCGCACCGGATACTTCGGTGCATTTATGAAAATGATGGAGGAAAACCATGACCCAATCAACTGACGTAATCACCGAAGATACAGCCGCACCAACGGCGACAGCAGATCCTGCGAAGGGCGATACTCCTCCCGTCCCCGACGCAGGTAAGCCAGCTGGGGCTGCAGCTCCAGCTGGTGACATACTTGACACAGACGCCTTAACTGGTGCAGAAACGGAAACAACCAAGGACGTGCTGTCGGATGACGACGCCTCTGGTGATGAAGGTGTGCCAGACCGGTACGACTTCGACCTCACGGATGAGCTTAAAGAGAAGGGCTTTGAAGTAGACGAGGGTAAGTTCGAGAAGTTCTCGGAGGCTGCTAAGGAGATGGGGCTGTCACAGGCTCAGTTCCAAAGCATCATCGAGTACCAGTTCGAACAAACGCAGGGTGAGACAGCGGGCGCTGTCGAGCACTGGGAAAACAGGGTTCAAAGCTGGCGGGATACCGCACGCACGGACAAAGACTTTGGCGGCGAGAGCTACGACGCAAACGTGAAGCAGGTCGCACAGACCTTGCAGAAGTATGGCGATGCAGACCTCACAGCCCTTGTACGGTCCCCGTCTGAAGACAACCCTGATGGTCTGGCAATCGGCAACAATCCAGCATTCCTGCGTTTCGTGAACCGCATCAGTAAGGTGCTCTCCGACCCACAGCTCGTACTCGGCGAAGACGTTCAGAAGAGCGACGCCACCGAAGCAAAGCTGAGACGGATGTACCCATCGATGTATAAAGACTGAACCGCGTAAACACAGGAGGCCCACATGGCTGTTCTTAGCGTAAACAACCCAACTCTATCCGATCTGGCGAAGGTCACTGATCCAGACGGCACGATCGCTGACGTGGTCGAGATCCTCAACGAGACCAATGAAATGTTGATGGACATGACGTGGCTCGAGGGCAACTTGACCACTGGTCACCGTACCTCGATCCGTTCTGGTCTGCCGACCCCAACGTGGCGCAAGCTCTATGGCGGCGTCCAGCCGACCAAGTCGCGCGCCGTGCAGGTCACCGACACGACCGGTAACCTCGAGGACTATGCCGAAGTCGACAAAGACTTGGTCGACATGGCTGGCGACAGCGCTGCCTTCCGTCTTCAGGAAGATCGTCCTCACATCGAGGGCATGAACCAAGAGATGGCCGACACGCTGTTCTACGGCGACGAGACCACAGCACCAGAAGAGTTCACCGGCTTTGCGCCGCGCTTCTCTGACCTGAGTGCTGAGAACGGTGACAACATCATCGACGCTGGCGGCACCGGTGCCGACAACGCCTCCATCTGGCTGATCTGCTGGTCCCCCAACACATGCCACGGCATCGTGCCCAAGGGATCCACTGCAGGACTGCAAACTCGTGACCTCGGTGAGGACACCCTCGAGGATGCATCCGGCGGCTCCAACACTGGCCGCATGCAGATCTACCGCACGCACTACAAGTGGCAGGCAGGTCTCACTGTCCGCGACTGGCGCTATGTGGTTCGCATCGCGAACGTCGATCGCAGCTTGCTGACGAACGACATCTCCACCGGTGCAGACCTGAACGACCTGATGCACAAGGCGATCACCGAGATCCCGAATGCGTCGATGGGCCGTTGCGTGTGGTACATGGATAAGAACATCCTTGCCTTCCTGCGCCGCCAGACATCCAACGCTGTGGCTAACTCCACGCTGACCACCGATATGGTTGGCGGGACGATGCAGACCTCGTGGGGTGGCTATCCTATCCGTCGGTGCGACGCACTGGCTGGCAACGAAGCGCGCGTGGTCTAAGGACCGCCTCTCAAACTGAAAGGATCACAACATGATCATCGATAGTCTAAACGAGTTTGCGGATGCCACGAGCGTCGCAGCAGCAGCCGGGACCACTCTGGTCGGTAACGTAATCGATCTGGGCGCAACCCCACAGGATCTGGGAAATGGCGAACCCATGTACCTGATCATCACCGTGGGCACTGGCATCATCACTGCCGGGGCCGCAGGTACGATCGCATTCAGCTTGGTGTCTGACGCCGCAGCTGCGATCGCCACCAACGGCACCGCCACCACGCATATCTCCACCGGCACGTTTGTCACCGGAGCAACTGCGATCGACGGCACTGTATTCGTAGGCGCAATGCCAACGGGTGCAGGCAAGGTGTACGAGCGCTACCTCGGTGTGCTCTCCACTGTCGGCACGACCACGACTTCGGCAGGCACGATCAACGCCTTCCTGACCCGTGACCCATCCGCGTGGAAAGCCTACGCAGACGGCACTAACTAAACTAAGGGGGGCGGGGCTGTAGTGGCCCCGCTTCCGCTCATCTTGGAACGGGAGAACGACCATGAAAGTTAAGTTTGACAAGCACGGATTTTACCACCCCGCCTTTGGCCGCCTCGGACGTGGCAATGGCGGCGGGTTGTGGTACACTCTGCCCAGCGTGTTCGCGGAGCAGGAGGACATTGTGGTCCCACTGATGGACAACACCTCCAAGCCACCACGCAAGGTTGGCGAGAAGAAGATCACGCGCTACAAGTACCTGCCGCAGTCTGCTACGATCTTCAAAGACGACGCAGAGTTCGAGGCAATGCAGAAGCAGCTCGAGGAAGACGGCGAAGACGTACCAAAGGCAGTCCGTCCGAAGCAGGCCTCTGACGCTGGCGAGTATATGCCGGGGGCGCAAGCCAAAGGCAAAGCACAAGGCGCAATCGAGCGCACCACTGGGAAGTCGCCTTCCCGCAAAGCATAGGTGAAGCATGGCTGTCTCTGAAGTACAGATCGCGAAACTAGCCCTCCAGTACATCGGGGACCGCTATGACATCACCAGCCTGAGCGAGAACACGCCAGAGGCCGAGCAGGTCAACCTCGTGTTCGCAAACATTAGGGATGCTCTCCTGCGAGAGCATCCTTGGAAGTTCGCGCTGCGCTATTACACCCCCGCACTGCTGATCGGCACGCCACCTGCCGGGTGGTCGCTGATGTATGCATACCCACCGGACGCCCTGAAGGTGATCCGCCTCGTGAACCCAATGGACCCGCTGCAGAAGAAGTACCCGCCCCTCGAGTGGACGGCGTCGCGCAGCAATGAGAACGCCAAAGTGCTGCTGACCAATCAGGGTGACCCAGAGTTCGAGTACACCAAGCTGGTCACGGCGTCCGCAGAGTTCGACGCACTGTTCGACATCGCCCTCAGCTGGCGCATCGCCGCGGCGATCGCCATGCCATTGACAGGCGACGCCCAGATCGCAGACCGTATGGTACGCGAAGGCGAACGCATGGTAGGTGTGGCCAAGATGGAAGACAGCAACGAAGGCTCTACAGGCCGCGTCACTCGCGAACCTGACTGGATCACAGCGAGGAACTAAGACATGGTCAAGATGATACAGCCCAGCATGGGTGGCGGTGAAGTCTCTCCCCCCATCGGTGCCCGCGTAGATCTGGCCAAGCGCGCCGTCGCCGTGGAGCTGGCCGAGAACTTTGTCGCGACCTTCACAGGATCGATGGAGAACCGGGCAGGGCAGCAGTTCGTTGCCCAGTGCAAGCCCGGTGCAGGCCCGAACCGCATCATCGAGTTCGAGTTCAACAGCGAGCAGACCTTCGTGCTGGAGCTGGGCAACCTGTACATGCGGTTCCACGCCCTCGGTGCCCAGATCCTCAACAGCGCCCTCGTTAAAACCATCACGGCAGCAACCGCAGCCAATCCTGTGGTAATCACCTCGAACGCCCACGGACTGAGCAACGGCACTGAGGTCTACATCAGTGGCGTTGCTGGTATGACCCAGCTGAACGGGCGCAACTTTAAGATCACCGGTGTCTCCACAAACACCTTCCAGCTGACCAACCTGAACGGCGTCAGCGTCGACGGCACCGGCTACACCGCATACATCAGCGGCGGCACCGCGACCCCGCCTTACGAGGTCGCCACACCGTGGGCCTCTGCAGACATCGCAAGGCTCCGGTACGCCCAGTCTGGCGACGTTATGACGTTGGTGCACCCATCATACACTCCGCGGGAGCTGATCCGCATTTCTAACGACAACTGGTCGCTGGGGACGTTGACCCTGACCAGCAACCCGTTTGCTGCCGGTGCCAATGCGCAGCCATCAACCGTTGGATTTTACCAGCAGCGTAGGATCTTCGCCAACAGCAACGACGAGCCAAACCGGTTTTGGATGTCGCAGCTGGGAGATTTTGACGACTTCTCTGCAGCCGCACCACCGCTGTCTGACGACGCGATCACGCAGTCTATCTCCGCGCGACGCATCAACGAGATCCAGCACATCGTACCTCTCAGCGATCTGGTGTTCCTGACCAGCGGCGGCGAGTACCGCGTGCAGGCTGGCCAAGAGCTAGTCATTACCCCGACGACACTCACCATAGCTCCGCAGTCCTACTATGGCGCGACGCCCTTGCGGCCCATCGTTGCTGGAGACGTCGCCCTGTACTGCACCCCCGGCGAGTTCGTGCGCGACCTCGGTTTCGAGATCAGCAGCAACAAGTTCGTGGGGCGTGACATCAGCGTCCTAGCTCGCCACCTGTTCGACCGCCGCGTCATCGTGGATTGGGACTATGCCCCGGCCCCAAACGCTCTGGGCTTCCTCGTGATGGACGACGGCAACGGACTGTTCCTGACGTACCAGCCAGATCAGGACATCTATGCTTGGACCCGGTCTACGACGAAAGGGGAATATAAGTCGACGTGCGTCGTCAGAGAAGGCAATGCCGACATCATCTACGTCATCGTCGCCCGACTCATAGACGGGGCCACAGTTAATATGATCGAGCGTCTGGAGGAGCGGCAGTTCTCGGCCCTGAGCGACGCATTCCATGTCGACTGCGGGCTGACCTTCGACAACCCAATCACCATCACGAACGTCACGGCGACCGACCCAGTGGTCGTCACTGCCCCCGGCCACGGGCTGTCAAACGGGGACACCGTGGATCTGTCAGACATCCTCGAGCACAGCTCCTCTACCAATCAAGGATCTGCGCTAAGCACAGCCTACAACGGCACTGGCTTCGTGGTATCAGCCGCAACCGCCACTACCTTCTCGCTGCAGATCGCTGGCGAAGACTATGATGGGACCGGCTTCGGTTCCTATGAGTCTGGAGGCTTCGCCCGCAAGGCAATCACCACCATCAATGGGCTGTGGCACCTCGAGAACGAGCCTATTATCGTGGCAGCAAATGGCTACGTTCAGCGCGAGCTGGTGGTTAGTGGAGGGTCGATCACTCTGCAGGCACCTGCATCGCGGATCCATATCGGTATCTCTTACTTCTCGCGCATGCGTACTCTGCCTCTGTCGTCCTACGGATCCAGCGGTGGCGACATGCAGGGCCGGTCGCAGAACATCACCCGGCTCACTGTGCAGGTGGACCGCGCCCTCGGCATGTGGTTTGGCCCAGATGTCAACACGATGCGCGAGGCCCGCTTCGGTCTGCCTGCCCTGTATGGGCAGCCGCTCGAAATGGTCACAGACGACATTGACGTGACTATGTCGGCAAACTGGGGTAAGAAGAAGCAAGTGGTGATCGAGCAGCGCGACCCTCTACCTCTGACCGTGCTGACCCTGATCCCAGACGCAATCGTTGGGGGTAACTGATGCAGGAAGAACTACAGCCCGCACCGCACCAGCTCGCGGCGCTCGGTGGCCGGTCGATGGAAGATCTCGAGCAGTGGATGCTGGAGCAGCCACAAGCGCCGTACCAGCTCAACCATCACTTCGGCCCCGGCGTCTACATCCGCGAGGCAGTGATCCCGGCTGGCACGATCGCCTTGGGACACCCGCACCGCGGCCAGCACATGGTCGTCATCCTCGAGGGGGTGATGGCTACGCTGATGGATGGCGAGGTCAAGGTCATCTCTGGGCCAGCCACATTCCTGTCTGATGCCGGTCGCAAGCTGGTCTACGTCATTGAAGATCTGACCATCCAGAACATCTATGCCACCGAAGAGACGGACATCGAGAAGCTGGAAGATATGCTGGTGGATAAGAGCAGACCTTGGGATAGCGTCGAGATCGAGGACGGCACCCAGCTCCTGCTGTCCGCAGTAGGGGAGGTGGCGTAAATGGCATTTATCGTAACAGCTATCACCGGAGCATCGGTCGCGACAGTCGCCGCTGTCGGCGGCGTTGCTTTGGGCGCATACGGCGCTTACAGCAGCTCCAAGAACAACAAGCAGCAGTCACAAGCGCAGGCCGCGCAGGCCAACATGAACGCCGACATCGCCAAGCGCAACGCCGCTGACGTTGTCAAGCAAGGCAAGGACGCCATCTTCGACCAGAAGATCGCTACCTTGGTGTCTATGGGGCAAGTGCGCAGCGGCACCGCAGGCGCTGGCTTTGTCGTGGACAGTAAGGGCACGACCGGCGAGCTGCTTTACCGGTCGATGGCAGAGGCAGGGGAACTAGACATCTCTCGCTTGAAGGAGAACATCGACCGTGAGAAGCAGCGCGCGCTGGATCAGGGGGCGAACTTTACTGCGCAGGCGAACCAGTTTAAGATCCAGTCGAGAGGCTACAACCCACTGCTATCTGGTTTCACCGCTGGCGTGGGCGGGCTGAACCAGAACGCCGACATCCTGTTCCCAGCCAAGGTCACATAGCATGCGCATCCCCACCCCAGTACAGCGTGGCCAGCAGGTCGGCAGCGTCACCGTTGACGCGCTGCAGCCGGTATTCCAGAGTACCCAGTTCGCCAACAACCAAGAGCTGGCTCAGAACCTCGGATCGCTCGGCAACTCCCTTGGGAACACGGCGTCCATACTGGACAAGCGTAGGGCTGACCTCGACACGCGAGCAGCTCAGGCACAGATCGACCTTGCGGTGCGCGAGATCAACAACCCACAGACCGGGATCCTGTCCCGCCGTGGATCTGCGGCCAAGGGGTCAGCTGACGAGATCGACAGCATCATGTCTGGCGTGCGCGGCAACCTCAACCTCGACGGCCTGCAGGGCAGCAGCCGCCAAGCTGTTGAGACCCTACTCAAGTCGACGACCGAGAGCCTGTACAACCGGGTGGCGCAGTTTGAGCTGGGCCAGCTCGACGTGTACGACCGCGAGCTGAGTGAGGCGCGCGTGGCCGGTGCTGCCGACACCGCAGCCTCCGACCCGCTGAACAACGACGCCTACCAGACAGGCTACCTGCAGGCGCGCGACGCAGGCATCATGCTGGCCGAGGGTCAGGGCGCTGCTCCGGGCGATGCACTCTACGACCAGATCGTCAGTAAGCAGACGTCCACCGTCGTGCTGTCCCGCGTCGACGCCTTGGCCAACACCAGTGCCAACGGCGCGAAGGACTTCCTCGAGGCTGCCTACGAGGCAGGCCACATCGACGCGACATCATACAACGCCACGAAGGCAGCCCTGCAGCCTCGGATCATCGAAGAGAACGCGACCACCATTGCAACCCAAGCATTGGCGATCCGCAACGGCGACAGCCTCATCGACCCGGCAGCGCCGATCATGGGGCTGATCCACAGCCAAGAGAGCGGCAGCGGTGGATACCGCGCGCTCTACGACCAAGGGCAGACCAGCCGGTTCTCTAACGTCGACATCACCAAGATGACAGTGCGCCAGCTGCAGGACTTCTCGGACCCGAGCGGGTCGTATGGGCAGTGGGTGAAGCCCCGCCTCGACCCCAATGGCTACGCCGCACAGAACGGCCTGACGTCCACACCTATGGGCAAGTACCAGATCGTCGGCGGCACGCTGGATAGCCTCGTCGAAGAGATGGGCCTGACCGGCGACGAAGTATTTGACGAGGCGCTGCAGGACAAGATGTTCGCGACCCTCATGCAGCGCCGCCTGTCCAAGAGTGACACAGCAGCCGGGAAGCGCACGCAGATGCGCTTTGAGTGGGAGGGCTTCCGAAAGGTTGACGACGCCACACTGGACGCAGCGATCGCAGCCTTCGAGAGTGGCGACGGCGGCAACTATGGCACGCCAGAGGACCGCATCGCAGCCGAGCCAGACCTCGAGACGCGCCAGATGGCCCAGCGCCTGTTCAATGCAGAGGCCAGCTCCGCGCGCGCAGCCGAGGAGCGCGAGCGGGTCAAGACGGTCGACGGCTTCTACGCCACACTGGACAGCATGAGCGCAGAGGATCTGGCGGCCACCACATGGGACCAGATGCTCAGTCAGACAGAGCGCGACATCCTCGGGTCCGACGTTACCGGGCTGCGCAACTGGTACTTGGCAAAGAAGGGCGGCGAGAAGATCGAGACCGACTTCGCTGTTGCCAACGACATGATGGACAACGCCGCAGGCGTCAACGGTAAGACCGCGCAGATGGAGTTCATGAACATGAACCTGAACACGCAGCGCGCGGTCCTGAGTGACCAGACCTACAACGACCTGCGCGAGACGCAGCGCGTGATGCAGGTCGCAGCCCAAGACCCCGACCTGCCAGACATCACAGACGCAACGCCGACGATGTCCCAAGTGAGTTCGATGGTCGACAGCAAGCTGCAGGAGACAGGCTTCAAACCCAACGACGCCGACAGCCAAGTCTACGGGACACGCCTATCTCGCCAAGTGATGTCCAGCCTTCAGCAGAAAGCGCTGAAGATGAAGGGCTTCAAGGGGTGGACTGATCTGGACATCCTGAACGAGATCGAGCTGCAGAGCGTGCGGATCACGGTCGACGACGGCTTCGGCGGCCTCAAGGATCAGACCAACATCCCGCTGTTCCAGATCGGCATCGACCTAAAGAACGAGAACGCAACGGCAGACGACCTCATCAACGCCGCGCGCGATGGCACGGTGACGGTCGGGGAGTACGTCCTGAGCGCTCAGGGCATGGCCGACGCCAAGGAGAAATACCTGCGCGAGAACCCTGCGTTCGAGGATGTTTACGCGGACGACTTGATCGAGTATGTCTATGGACAGCTGCGGCAGAACCCCGCCGCCCTCATGGGAGTGACATCGCTTGCAGACCAAGTTGAAGCAGACGCACTGTCAGGCAGCGTAGCCAGAGCAAACGACGCACGGGCGCGGCAGACAGCAGCGCAGACGGCACTCGACACAGCGCAGGCAGAAGACGCAGCAGCCGCTGCAGCTGCAGCAGGCGAAGCACCACCAGCACCGGCACCGGCCCCCGCAGGAGGCGCGAGCGTCAGACTGAGAAACCGTTAAGGGATCAAGATATTGGCCAATTCAGACTTTACCCGCGCGCTGAGAAACGAGCAGACCCAGCTGGCGCAGCGGAGCCTGCAGCTTGGCCGTCAGTCGGGTAACCCTGACCCACTGGCCACTGTCGCGTCGTCGATGCCGATCAATGCCGAGCGGCTGCGGAACCCTGAGCCTACCGCCCAGCGGATCCAAGACGACTTCACTGCCAAGGGACTTGCCAACATCGCCCAGCAGTCGCTGGCTTGGATGAACGACGCCCCCGAAAACCCGGCGCTGGTCAAGGACGAACTCCCAGAGATCATCGACTGGGAAAAGACGATCATGCAGAACCTCGACAGCCGCGAGGCGGGCAACGTCTCGCGCGGCTACGAGAACTTCAAGCTGCTCCTCGGGAACACCGGGGCTGGCCTCGCCTTTTCTGAGACGGAGCTGCAGCTCGATCGATCCACCACGGAGATGAACAACTTCACGCTGGCTGCGCGCGCGCAGGCGGCGGGTGAAGAGCTGGACTATAACTCCCTCGACCTGCCATCGGGCGGCCACGACCGGCGCAACGCGATCAACTCGGTGGAGCGGTTCATGACCGCGTCTCCTGAAGAGCGCACCCGCATCATGCGCGAGCTGGCCGTCAACGTCATGAGCGACGAGGCATCAGCAAGCAAATACTATGCCAAGCTGCGCGAGCTATCGGCAGAGCGCCAGCGGGTGAACTTTACCGCGGTGCAGGATCTGCGCGACATCCGCTCATCCGGCGACCTGCTGGAGTGGGGCGTGGTGCAGGGCCTGCCAAGTCTCGGCATCATGGCTGGCATCATCGGCGCTGGTCTCCTGACCGGTGGCGTCGGCGGTGTTGCGGTTGCCGTGGGCGCTGGTACGGCAGTGGCGCAGGGCGAGATCGTATCTGGTCAGGTCGAGAACATCGACAGCATGGTCATGTACACACCAGAGGAGCGCCTGCGCGCGCGCCAGATGGCGCTGATCAGCGGATCCCTCGAAGCAGTCCTTGGACCGACCGGGCGCGTCACAGCTCTGGGCACACGCACCCTGTTCAACGCCGTCACCCGGCGCGAGGTGCTCGACAAGCTGTCCGAGCCAGTGCTGCGTCGGATCTCGCAGGGTTACCTGCGCCGCATCGGTGCGCCATTCCTGCGCGACGGTGTCGAAGAGTTCATCGCCGAGGGCGCGCAGACCCTAATCGAGCAATACGGCGTCGACGGCAAGCTGGTGCTCGACAACGAAACCATGTGGGCGGCGCTGAACGGCGCTGTGCTTGGCGGCGTGACAGGCGGTACGGTCGGCATGAGCGTCGGCGCGCGCGGCGCGATCACCAACGAGCGCACGGCGCGCGCGATGGCGGACGCTGGCCAGACCGTCCAGACGATGGAGCAGCTCGCAGCTGTGACGCAGAAGCTGAAGCTGACCACCCGGTCGCCATCCAAGTTCAGGGCGTTGACCGACAAGCTGGGCCTGTCGAACACGTCCGTGTTCTTCCAGACTGACGACATCATCACGCATGCGCAGCAACTGAGCATCTCGCCAGAGACGCTGGTCGAGCGCCTCGGCGGATCCCCTGAAGACTTCACGGCAGCACGCGACGGCAATGGTCGGATCGCGGTGAAGGCCAGCGGCGTGGTTACGAGCCTCGCAGGCGATAGCGCAGAGTTCATCAAGGCCAACGCATCGATCACCGCTCAGGGCCTCACGCCCACAGAAGCCAAGTCGATGACCGAGATCCAAGCCGAGATCGCTGATCAGCAGGCGCTGCAGAACGATCTCGAGACGATGGCACCGAAGCGCAAGGACATGCTCAAGCAGATCACGTCGCAGCTGAAGGCGACCGGGCGGATGACTGCGCCCGAGGTCGAGGCAAACGCATCGCTGGCGACTGCCTTCTTCGAGACGATGGCCACCCGGTACGGCACCAGCGCAGAGGACATGTTCCAGCGCATGGGCTTCGACGTCACCGGCGAGGCGCAGACCCTCGACGATCTGGCCACCGGACAGAAGGAGCTGGCGGAACAGACCGCCAAGGTGACAGCGCTGCAGGGGTTTGTGACCCGGCTCGAGGAGGCTGTCGCGGCTGCTGACCCTGAGACCAAGGCAGAGATCGAGGCACAGCTGCAAGAAGCCGTCACCCAGCTCGAAGAGGCTGGCGTTGGCATCGAGGAGTTGACGGCTGCCGTCGACGCAGGCGTCGCGCAGTTCCAAGAGGGACGCGCCGCACAGGATCCACAAGCTACCGGGGACGGCGCGCAAGCTGCCGACATGACCGTGCTCAACCAAGATGCCGTGGCTCAGGCAACCGCAGACGTCGAGGCCGCAGCAGACATCGAGACGCAGGAGGCCGATCTGGTTGCCCGTATCGAGGGCGCAGGTGGCGAGATATTAGAGTTCGACCAGCTGGACGGACTTGTCTCTTCAGATCAGATCCCGGTGCTGACCCCGCAGGATATGGTAGGGTGGAAGATCTTCCCGACAATCGCAGATCGCACGGCAGCCGCAGCCCTCTACACGGGCATCGAAGGCGCACAGCTGGACGTCGCTGTGCCCCTACTCGGTGGCCCCTTATTTCCGCTGCGCATGTCCAACTGGGAGAACGACGTCGTCTGGGCCAACCGTGGCGCAAGCGTAACGTCAGCCAAGGAAGGCAAGCTGGCCGCTGGCGCGACGCACATGCTCGTGACGATGGGCGACCAGAACATGCACATCTCCAACACCACGGTGAACTACGCCTACATGCAGACGTTCTTTGCCAAGATGCAGAGCAGCAGCCCACCGGATGCAGCTGGCATCACGAAGTTCCTGCGCGCGTGGCAGAGTGACGCGAAGGGCGGGAGCACGAAGACGCAGGCCATGCGCAAGGACATCCAGAGCTTCCCCGGCTTTGACGACCGGCAGGCACTGATCGACTGGACGCACAAGATCTCCTTCGACGCGCGCAAGCAGTTGATGAAGCTATTCTCCACGGCTGAGATACAGGGCATGGGCGGCCCCAATGTGCAGGCGATCCTCGACGCGACGCGCGAGCAAGCGCTTGCGGGCATGAACTGGGGAGACGGCCTGCTGGTGCTTGAGCTGGACCGAGGCGGTGGTGGCGGAAGCTTCACCAAGCTGGGCACAGACGGCACCTCTCCACACCCCGACTTTCCTCTCGGTATTCGTGGCCGCGTCGCTGGCCGCCTCGAGACACCACTTGGCTGGAAGACCTTGTGGAAAGACTGGGTTGCAGAGAACGCAGACAAGGAGAACCCGCGCCGCGCGTTCGAGTTAAGCCGACCCATTGTCGAGATCACCGAGCAGCTCGCAGCAGATCTAGGCAACGCGGCCTCGGCAGGTGTCCCGACCCCGCTGCACGCCAAGCTAGTCTCGCGCCTGATAGACGGCGACATGCGCCGGTCAGGTGTAGCTAAGACCAAGGGCGGCATCGGCCCAGCAGATTACTTCAACGAGGCTACTACGGCTGCGGCTGGCGGCACCGGTGCGCGCGGACCTATTCGCGCAGATCTCAAGGCACTGAACGCAGGCATCAAGGCTGGCGAAATCGTGCTTGCTCAGGTCGGTGACGCGCGCATCTTCTACGCCGTCGAGGGCGAGAGCATCACATCAGTGGTGAATAACGAGGGTGGCACGCAAGGTCTCGGCGAGACGGTCGCAGTATTGGACGCAATTCGTCAGGGCGCGCGCGAACTTGTTGCGCAAGAGGGCACCTTCCTGTACAATCTTGGAGTGGACTTAGGGTTCACGCCAACCACAGACGCAGGCGTTCTTCGCCTAGAAGGAGATACAGATGGCTTCGTCACAAGATATATGGAAAGCGGCCCTGCAGGTCTGGTCGAAGGACGAGATAGTGCAGCTGGGCGAGCAGCGTGGCTCGATGGTTCTGGCAGCAACGAACAGACTGGTGGAAGAGACGCCGGAGCCGAGCTTGCAGCAGCTGCAGGATCTCCGTCAGAGGCTGGAAACGACACACTTGCATCCCGCGCTGGACGTGTTGCGGCAATCCTCAAGACCCTCAAGCCAGAAGCCCTCGCAAACCTCGGACTGACCGAGCAGGACGCCACTGCACTGCAGGCAGACCCCGCTGTCCAAGTCCTTAACCAATCAATAGTCCGCATCGACAGAGGTCCAAACGACCAGTGGCTTGAGAGCAAGGTCAAGTACGCCACTGAGAAGATGGCCGACAAAGAAGCCAGCCCAGCTGCACAGAAGGGACTGGTCGGATCGACCACCGGCTACATCATGGAAGCCGTGGAGCTGCCGATCTCGCTGTTCGAGAACCTGCAGGGCGCGAACGACGAGAAGCCCGCAGCAGGCCAGCGCAAGTTCGATCAGCTGACCGAGAGCGTGGCCAAGAGCGGCTTCGATCAGGGCGGCAACGCGATCCTTGTGGGTGTCAACCACCTCGGTCAGGCTTACATCTTGGAGGGCAACAACCGCGTTGCTGTCGCCAAGCAGAACGGCGTCAAGACCATCAAGGCACGCATCCAGTGGTACAACGGCGGCGACACCGCTGCCGGTCCTCTGACGCCTGCCATCGTTGACGCTGCGATGGGCGACACCCAAGTCCTAAACCAAGACAAGCGCGGGCAGATCGCGCTGCCGTCCAACCTGATGGACGCGCGGTCTGTCATCACCCTGTTCCAGAAGTCTGACAAGTCCACGTTCGTCCACGAGGCTGGGCACTTCTTCCTGCAGGCGTTCAAGGAGCTGGCGGCGACGATCAACGCACCGGCTGACATGATCGCCGACATGGATACCATCAACACGTTCCTCGGTCGCGAGGCT
>TARA_R110000772_G_scaffold191168_3_pt1 | contig 20729 bp, 20 predicted proteins | sample TARA_R110000772 | Tara Oceans TARA_R110000772 (sample SAMEA4397948) | marine metagenome | biome: Polar Biome; feature: [SRF] surface water layer (ENVO:00010504); material: water (ENVO:00002006), including particulate matter (ENVO:01000060) such as... | depth 5 m | reverse complement strand
CAATGGGTTAAACGTCATCTCAGGTAATTATCTGGGACAGCCCCAAAATTTATTCAAGTTTGTCAGATGGGAACTTGAACAAGCCCTAGATTTGGGTCTCCCAATCATTGCTACGAACTTAAATGAACTCCGGAAAAAAGATGACGATTTGTGTCCGCCAATAATAAGAAACGAGTGCGTTGTGCATGTGGCATTCAAGTTGAAAATAATTCGCTATGCGCTGGATAACTGGCCCTCGGAGTTTCGGAAATTAAGCCAAGAAGATCGAAACGGTGGAGCGAGAATCTATAATGATTCTGTCTACCAAAAACTCGGACTATGATTATCGAGTTCAATTTAGAATAAACGCCAACAAAAACGGCAGCGTCGCGAAGGACAGCACCGTCGAGATCACGACCATGCCCGCGACCTCTTCCGGCTGGTTGCCGTAGCATTCCGCGATTAGGCAAGTTGAGCACCGCCACGGACATGACGTCGATGTGGAGCGGAAAAATTTCCCCGGGTTTTTCTTGACATGGGGGCAATTTTTTTCCTATGTTTTTGCATCACCGGCGGGACCGATGAATGCCGGCCCTCGCGACGTTTTCGACCTTCGTCATCCGCATGTATTTCGAGGACCACAACCCGCCGCACGTCCATGTCGTCGGCCCGGAATTCGCGGCGAAGATGACCATCGCTGATGCCCGGATCATCCGGGGCGCCTTGCCGGCCCGCGCCGAACGCGAGGCGGCGGACTGGGTCGCCGCCAACCGCGCCCTGTTGACGGAGAAGTGGAAGGAATTCCAATGACCGCCCGCGCCGCCACGGGAAAGCCAAAAGCATGAACCAGATCGACACGCCGCTTCGCCTCAAATCCGTCGCCGCCGGCACGGCGCCGCTGACCCTTGCCATTGTCTGGACGGACGGCAGCCGCGACGTGGTCGATCTTTCCGGTCTGGTCGCGCGCTCCCGCCACTTCGCGGTGTTCGCCGACGACCCCGCGGCCTTTCGCGACGTCGGCGTGGCCGACTGGGGTTACACGGTCGAATGGGCCAACGGCCTCGACTGGCCGGCGCCGAACCTGAAGCTGCTCGCCGATGAGCAGCGCACGGTGACCGGCACCGATCTGGCCGCCTGGCAGGAAGGCGCCCGTCTGTCCAACCAGGAAGCCGCCGACGTGCTGGGCGTCGACCTCAAGACCGTGAAGAACTGGCGGGCCGCCGAGTTCCGCCACAAGCCCCTGCCCACGGCGGCGCAATGGTCGATCCGCCATCTGACGCAGGAGCCCCTGGCCCTTATCGCCCACTACCGCCCGCGCCGCGCCGGCCGCCCGCGCAAGGCCGGGCGGGACAAGGATAAGCGCACCGCCTGATTACATCACAAACGCCAACAAGAACGGCAACGTCGCGAACGACAGCACCGTCGAGATCACGACCATGCCCGCGACCTCTTCCGGTTGGTTGTTGTAGCGTTCCGCGAACAGGAAGTTGAACACGGCGACGGGCATCGAGCATTGCAGGATCAGCACGCCGCGCTCCACCCCGGTGAACCCGAACGCCTCCGCCGCGCCCCAGCCCACCAAAAAACCCACGCCGATGCGCATGACCGAAAGCAATGCCGCCTGCGGCAGTTTCTTCACGCCGAGGCCCGCGAGGGAGACGCCGAGGGTGATGAGCATCAACGGCACGGTCAATCCTGAGAGGATGCGCGTGGTGTTGAAGATCGGTTCGGGCACGGTCCACCCCGTGGCCATGAACACGAAGGCAGCCAAGGCGCCATAGAGAATGGGCAGGCGCAGCAGGTCGCGGGCCGAGGTCACCCCCGCCGGCACGGCCACGCCAATCGTGAACAGCAGGATCACGTTGACGGTGAAATACGCGATGGCCAACGCCAGGCCATGATCGCCGAACGCAAGCAGGCAGAGCGGCAGGCCCATGTTGCCGACGTTGCCGTAGGCGAGCGCCGAGAGGAAGGCCTTCTGGCTGAGCTTCATGGCCTTCAGAAACACGAAGTAGACGGCATAGAACACGACCATGGTGGCAACGGTCGCCCCGCCCATGGACAGGAAGCCCGCGGTCGTGATCTTGGTGTCGATCAGGGTGAAGAACACCAAACAGGGCGTGCCGATGTTGGTCACCAGCGCGGTCACCAGGGCGGTGTCGTAAGGCCGCCCCTGTTTGCGCCAAGTATAGCCGATGACGGCGCAGGTCAGGACCGGCGCAATGACGGAAAACAGTTGGTAGAGCATGGAGATGGTCGTCCAGGCCTGTGGTGGAAGGAAAGCGGGTCGCGGCGCCCGTGCCGGTTATTCGACCCAGGCGATGCGCAGGATGTTGGTCGCGCCCGGCGTGCCGAAGGGCACCCCGGCGGTGATGACGATGGGGTCGCCCTTTTTCGCGAAGCCGTCCTTCTGCGCCTCGGTCACGGATTTGGAGACCATGTCGCGGAACGAGTGGATGTCCTCGGACAGCACCGAATGCACGCCCCAGCACAGCGCCAGCCGCCGCGCGGTCTCGCGCTTCGGCGTCAGGCCCAGGATCGGCGTCGCCGGCCGCAGGCGGGCACAGCGCAGCGTCGTCGAGCCCGTGGTCGTGAAGGTGACGATGACCGCCGCCGAGATGGTTTCCGCGACCTGACAGGCGGCGACGGTGATGGCGTCGGCCGCCGTGGCGTCGTGGCCGCCGCGCCGGCGGTCGCGCATGTGGCGGTAGTGCACGTCCTGTTCCACGCGCTTGATGATGCGGTCCATCATGGCGACGGTTTCCGTGGGATAATCGCCGACCGCCGATTCCGCCGACAGCATGACCGCGTCGGCGCCGTCGTAGATGGCGGTCGCCACGTCCGAGGCCTCGGCCCGCGTCGGGGTCGGCGCGTGGACCATGGAATCGAGCATCTGGGTCGCCACGATCACCGGTTTTCCGGCCAGCCGGCACAGGTGCAAAATCTGCTTTTGCGCCACGGGCACGTCCTCGGTCGGGCATTCCACGCCCAGGTCGCCGCGCGCCACCATGATGGCGTCGGACAGATGGACGATCTCTTCCAGGTGGGTCAGGGCGGCGGGCTTTTCCAGCTTGGACATGATGGCGGCGCGGCCGGCGACCAGCTTGCGCGCCTCGGCCAGATCCTCGGGCCGCTGCACGAAGCTGAGCGCGACCCATTCGACGCCAAGGTCGAGGCCGAACCGCATGTCGTCGCGGTCCTTCTTGGTCAGCGGCGACACGTCGAGGATCACGCTGGGCACGTTGACGCCCTTGTGGTTGGACAGGGTGCCGCCGATCTCGACCTCGCATTCCGCGTGTTCCTTGGAACACTCCAGCACCTTGAGGCGGATGCGCCCGTCGTCGATCAGCAGCGTCGATCCCACCTCCAGCGCCGCGAAAATTTCCGGGTGCGGCAGGGGGGCGCGGCGGTGGTTGCCGGGGGTCGTGTCGAGGTCGAGGCGGAACTTGTGCCCAGCTTCCAGTTCGGCACTGCCCGTGTCGATGTCGCCGACCCGCAGCTTCGGGCCCTGCAGGTCGAGCAGGATGCCCACGGGGCGGTGGTACTTGCGTTCCAGCGAGCGCACGATGCCGTGGATTTTCTGATGGTCGGCATGGCTGCCGTGGGAGAAATTCATGCGGAACACATCGACGCCGGCTTCGAACAGCTTTTCGATGGCTTCCTGGCTGGACGTCGCAGGGCCCAGGGTCGCGACGATCTTCGCGCGGCGTTCACGTTTCATGGCGGGGGCCTTCCCTCTCCTTCATTTCGTCACTGTCCCTGCGCCCATAGGCTTAAGGCCAAACGGGGGCAAACTCACGCAAATATTCTTGAAATTCCGCGGTCATGCGGCCGCGCAAATGAAAACAGTCTAATAAATCCGCGTCGGGCCGGCCGGCCGCCTTGCGTAAAGGGGGCAAGATTAGGTAGGTATTAACCAATTTCGTGGCACCTATGAAGGACCGGCAGAAGACCGGCGCCGTAGGGACGCGCCCAAAGGCGGCGCAGTCGATTGGCCATGTGTTTTTTTGGGAAGCGGTCCGCCGGGTGGGTGTTGGTTTCACCGGGCGGTCCAGGGGTATCGTTTGAGCACGCAAAGCATCATCAATGCGCTGGCCGGCCTATCGCCCGATACGGACAAGGCGACGCTGATGACGGCTGTCGACAAGGCCGTGGACGGCATCGTCAAGGAGCTGAAGGCCAACGCCGGCGGCAAGGTGCGGCCCGACGTGGTTCAGGCGACCCAGACGACCCTGAGCTTCCTCGAAGCCTGCGGCCAGTTGAAGGACCCGGAATTCACCCAGCGCGCCCGCATCCGCGCGTCGGAACTGCTGGAAGCCTTCGGCAAGGTGTCCGGGGACGCGGACGCCCCCAGGCGCAAGAAGCGGCGCAAGAAACGCCCGACGGGGGCCGATGCCAAACCCGCGGGCGCCGCGAAAGGCAAGCCCGCCAAGGGCAAGCCCGCCGCCAAACCGGCCGCCGCCGCGAAGCCGGCCAAGCCCGGCAAGCCCTGGGAAGACAGCCCCTTCACCGAGGCCTTCACGGAACAGATCTGCAAGTACCTGCGCAAGCGCGCCATGCTGTGGTACGTGCCGCAGCACACGCTGACGCCCACGCCCTTTCCGCTGTCGACCCGCTTCGGCGACAATCTGGTCACGGCGATCAAGGAACATTTCATGCACCGGTTCTTCACCAACCGCCGCATCATGGTGCTGGGCGACGAATTGAAGGCCCGGAATTTCGAGGAAAGCGCGTTCCGCGAAATCTTCGACAAGCCGAAGAAAGCCAACCCCGTGCGCAGCATGTGGGAAGACGGCCTGGCCGACATCGAACGCTTTTTGACCAGCGACAAACCGCCGCCGCAGAAAGCCGCGAAGACCAAGGTGACGACCAAGAAGACCGGCGGCTTCCTGGGCTTTTTCCAGAAAGAGGAAAAGGTCGTCGAACGCGAGGCCGTGGCCGACACCACCGAACTGGATCACGCCAAGGGGTTCTGGAACATCATCGCCGGACCCGAAGTCACTTACAGCCCACCGAAGTTCGAGGACTTCGTCTTCCTCAAGTCCCTGTTCGAATACTACCCGGAACAGGTCGACGAGGAGCAGCAGGCGGTCAAGCAGATGCTGCAGCAGGAATACGGCTCCAACCAGGCCCGCGAAGGGGCGGCGCGCGACCATCTCAACGCGCTGATCAAGGATACCGCCCCCTGTTCGGGCGAACTGACCGCCCTTTGGGTGTACCTGACCGCCAAGGACGCCTTCGGCTACAACGTGTTCAAGTCCTTCACGTCGAGCCACGGCACGAACGCGGAACAGCGTCGCCGGGCCCTGCCCTACTTCCTGCGCTGGATTCCCGATTTCACGGAACAGGAAGCGCCGAGCCGCCTTTAGGCGCGCCCGATTTTCCAGACCCTGCGTTAACCCTTTGTCAGCCCTGACCGCCATAGGATAGTCTTGGCGCCGCCGCCCGTGCGGCGGACATCTTGATTAAGGTTCCGGCATGCTGAAAAAGGTCTTTTCCAAAGCGCTGTTGTCCGTGGTCATGGACAAGAAGGCCCGCTCGGCCCTGGACGCCGCCAAGCAGCGCGCGAATAAGGCGCCTGCGGCCGCGCCCGAAGCCCTGCCCACCAGCGCCGAGGAACTGCGCTTCGCCGCCCGCCAGGCGCTGGAATCGGCGGAAAAGGAACTGGCGTCGAAACCGAAATTGACCGGCGAGCGTAAGGCACTGATCCAACAGGCCCTGGCCGTGCGCAAGCAGAAGACCAAGATTCTCGACGAACTGGGCCCGGACCAGAAGATCAAGCTTCAGGCCATGGCGTTGGAAGCCTTCGGCCTCGACCCCACCAAGGGCGGGCGTTGACCTCCGCGTCTCCGTTGACCGCCTCCGACACCACCGCCGAGGCAACGGCCCGTGACCTGGGAACCAAGGTCGCGGCCGGCGACCTGCGCGCCCTCGCCCGTGCCATCACCCTGCTGGAATCGGGCCGCGCCGATCATCGGGTGCAGGCCGAAGCCCTGATCCGCACGCTTTTGCCGGCGGCGGGCAGGTCGATCCGCATCGGCATCACCGGCATCCCCGGCGTCGGCAAATCGACCTTCATCGAGGCCTTCGGCCTGGCCCTGGTCGACCGCGGCCACAAGGTCGCCGTTCTTGCCGTCGACCCGACCAGCCCGCGTTCGGGCGGCTCGATCCTGGGCGACAAGACGCGCATGGAAAAGTTGGCCCGGTGCCGCGACGCCTACATCCGGCCGTCGCCGTCCGGCGGCACCCTGGGCGGCGTCGCCCGGCGCACGCGGGAAGCCATCATCGCGGTCGAGGCCGCCGGCTATGACGTGGTGCTGATCGAAACCGTCGGCGTCGGCCAGTCGGAAACGGCGGTCAAGGATTTGGTCGACATGTTTCTGTTGCTGCTCGCCCCCGGCGGCGGCGACGACCTGCAGGGCATCAAGAAGGGCATTGTCGAAATGGCCGACCTGATCGTCGTCAACAAGGCCGACGGCGACCTGGCGCCGGCGGCGGAACGGGCGCGCCGGGATTATGTCTCGGCCTTGCATCTGCTGCGCCCGGAAAACGCCGACTGGGCCCCCCAGGTGGTAAAATGCTCCGCCGTGACCGGCGACGGGCTCGACGACATCTGGCAATCGGTCGAAGCGTTTCGCGAAGCGACGCAATCGTCCGGCCGGTTCGACGCCTGCCGCGCCGAGCAAGCCAGAACCTGGATGTGGAACGAGGTCAACGAAACCCTGCTGGGCGAGCTCCGCACCGCCCCCGCCGTGAAGCAGGCCCTCGCCGACCTGGAGCCCGCCGTCGCCGAGGGTGCGGTCGGCCCCAGCGAGGCCGCGCGGCGCATCCTGGCGGCCTTTCGGGCGACGGGTGAGCGAGCAGACAAAAACACCTAAATGTATGGATTTTCTCGTTCCAGCCGCTACCATGCGGCAAAATAAATCATAGCGATAAGACCTAGGGCGGATGGTTCGACGAATGGAAACCAAGGAAGAACTGGAACTGCTTCAGGCAGAAATCCTCAACCTTTTTAATTACATTCAGCGGGTGCGTAAGGAAGTGGCCGCGATCACCCGTTCCGACGAAGGCAACGGTCGGTTCGACAACATGTCGGATCAGTTGGATGCCATCGTCCAGGCCACGGAAGACGCCACCAATTCGATCATGGAAGTGGTGGAACAGAATACCGACACCATCGACAAGATTCGCGAGAAGACCGACAACGCGGAAATCCTCGCCCTTCTCGACGCGCTGGAAAACAACTCCTCCAACATCTTCGAGGCCTGCACCTTCCAGGACATCACCGGCCAGCGCGTGACCAAGATCGCCCGGTCGGTGACTTACGTGGAAACGCGCGTCAACGCGCTGATCCAGATCTTCGGCAAGGAACACATCGAAAGCGTCGAGGTTGAAACCGAAGAGCAGTCCGAAGACGAAAAGCTTCTTAAGGGTCCGCAGCTTCAGGGCGAAGGCGTCACCCAGGACGAGATCGACAAGCTGTTCGACTGACCTGTAACCGAAACCATCACATTAATAGGGGTGTCCGGGCCAGCGTCCGGATAATGATATGAACGATTTGATCCGTAACCGAGAAATCCAAGGGAGTCCTGTTCCATGCAACGTCTGCTGTCCCTTTTCGCCGCGCTCGCTCTCGTCCTGGGGATCGGTGCGATGAACGACGCCGAAGCCATGGACCCGGAAAACACCCTTTACATGGACACCACGCACGGCCGTGTGGTGATCGAACTGCGCCCCGATCTGGCGCCCAAGCATGTCGCGCGGATCAAGGAACTGACCCGCGAGGGCTTCTATGACGGGCTGGTGTTCCACCGCGTCATCGGCGGCTTCATGGCCCAGGGCGGCGATCCCACGGGCACCGGCATGGGCGGCAGCGGCCAGAACCTGCCGGCGGAATTTTCGAGCGAGCCGTTCAAGCGCGGCACCGTCGGCATGGCCCGCTCCATGAACCCCAACAGCGCCGACAGCCAGTTCTTCATCTGCTTCGCGCGGACCGCCCACCTCGACGGCCAGTACACGGTCTGGGGTCAGGTCACCGAGGGTATGAAGTTCGTCGGCATGCTCGAACGCGGCGAGCCGCCCGTCGATCCGGACAAGATCGTGAAGATGCAGGTCGCCGCCGACGCGGACAAGCCCAAGAAATCCAAGAAATAAGCAGCATTTCGCCGGGCGACTTTAGCGCACCAGTTCGCGGGTCGCCCGGTCGAGGCCGTCCAGGGTCAGGGGGAACATGCGCCCGCCCATCAGCCGCCGGATCATGTCGACGGATTGGGTATGGCCCCACCAGTCCTCCTTCACGGGATTGAGCCAGACCGCCCGAGAATAGACGCCGAGGATGCGCTGCATCCACAGGCTGCCCGCCTCCTCGTTCCAATGCTCGACGCTGCCGCCGGGATAGGCGATCTCGTAAGGGCTCATGGAGGCGTCGCCGACAAAGATGATCTTATAATCGGCCGGATAGGTATGCAGCACTTCCCAGGTCGGGATCGTGTCCGTGCGCCGGCGGACGTTGTCCTTCCACACGCGCTCGTAGGGGCAGTTGTGGAAGTAGAAATATTCCAGATGCTTGAATTCCGAGCGGGCGGCGGAAAACAGCTCCTCCATCACCCGGACGTGCGGGTTCATGGACCCGCCCACGTCGAGAAACAGCAAAACCTTCACCGCGTTATGGCGTTCCGGCACCATGCGGATGTCGAGATATCCCCGCTTGGCCGTGTTGCGGATCGTGCCATCCAGATCCAGTTCCGTCGGCGCCCCCTGCCGGGCGAATTGGCGCAGGCGGCGAAGCGCGACCTTGATGTTACGGGTGCCCAGTTCCAGCGTGTCGTCCAGGTTCTTGAATTCGCGCTTGTCCCACACCTTCACGGCGCGGAAGTTGCGGTTGTCGTCCTGGCCGATGCGTACTCCCTCCGGGTTGTAGCCGTAGGCGCCGAACGGCGAGGTGCCGGCGGTGCCGATCCATTTCGACCCGCCCTGGTGGCGCTTCTTCTGCTCCTCCAGGCGCTTCTTCAGGGTTTCCATCAGCTTGTCCCAGCCGCCCAAGGCCTCGATCTGCGCCCGTTCCTCCGGCGTCAGGGTGCGCTCCGCCAACTTGCGCAGCCATTCCTCGGGGATGTCCTGGACATCGACCTGTTCCGTCTGCTCCAGGCCCTTGAACACATGGCCGAACACCCGGTCGAACTTGTCCAGGTTCTTTTCGTCCTTCACCAGGGCGGCACGGGACAGGTAGTAGAAATGCTCGATGCTGTAGTCTGCCAGCCCGGCGTCCATGGCGTCCAGCAGGGTCAGGTATTCCCGCAAGGACACGGGCACCTTGGCCGACCGCAGTTCGAGGAAGAAATTGATGAACATGGCCACACCTTAACGCCCATCCCCCGCCCCTGCCAATCCCGCTTCAACGCAATGCGGGGAGCGGATAAGCTGGCGCCCAGATAACGGACAAACCGAACGGGAGCCCATCCATGATCACCGTCGTCGTCAATTTCGATCTGCCGCCCGGCACGACCCTGGCGGACGCCACCGCCCGCTTTCAGGGCAGTTCGCAAAAGTACCTGGGGGCACCCGGCCTGCTGCGCAAATTCTACCTGTACAACGAAGAAAAGATGATCGGCGGCGGCGCCTATGTGTTCGGCACGCGGGCCGAGGCCGATGCCCTGCTGAACGACGCCTGGGTCGCCTCGATCACCAAGCGATACGGTTCGCCGCCGCGCCTGACCTATTTCGAGTCGCCCGTGGTCGTCGACAATGTGGCCGGCGAAATTGTCTCCTGACGTCCAATCCTTGTGACGACCAATCCTTGTGAAGATCAGTCCTTTTCCGGCCTCGAAACCTCGACCTTGATCGGCACGGACGACCGCAGGTGCAGGTCGCGCTGCGGGAACGGGAACACCACCCCATGTTCGTGGTAGAGATCCCAAATGCGCAGTTGGACCTCGCTGCGCACGTTGGCGACGCCGTTCTGGGGATCGTCGATCCAGAACCGCAGCTCCAAAATCACCGCGTTGTCGCCGAATTCTATCAGATGGCACACGGGTTTGGGGTCCTTCAGCACCCGGTTGACTCCGTCGGCGGCCTGCATTGCCAGTTCCCGAGCCAGATGTACGTCGGCACCGTAATCGATGCCGATGGGCACCTTCTGGCGGATCATGGAATTGGAATAGGACCAGTTCTCGACCCGCTGGGAGATCAGCTCTTCGTTGGGAATCAGGTGTTCCGTCCCGTCGCGGGTGATGACCGAGACATAACGCGCGCCCAGCGTGTTGATCCAGCCGAAGGTATCGCCCACGGCAATGACGTCGCCCGGTTTGACTGAACGGTCCATCAGCAGGATCACCCCCGACATCAGGTTCGAGACGACCTTCTGCAGGCCGAAGCCGACGCCAAGGCCCAAAGCACCGCCGAACACGGCAAAGGCGGCCAGATTGATGCCAACGCTTTCCAGAGCCAGGGCGATGGCCAGTGCAAAGAGAAACACCCGGGCGAACTTGCCGAACAGCACGCGCATGGACGGCGTCAGGCTGTCCGAGGCGTTGATGCGGGTTTCCGCGACCCGTGACGCGACCGAGGCGAGATAGAGGAACAGGGCCGACAGCAACGCCGCCTTGATCACGCCGAGAACGGACAAGCGGAATTCACCCAGGTTGAGCGCCATGTCGTCCAAGGTGCGCATGACCGGGTCGAGCAGGCCCAGCAGGTTGAGGGCGGCGATGGTCCAGGCGGTGACGGCGATGGCACGGGCCCAGAACGGGTTGCGGATCAGGCCGGAGGCCAAGCGGATCACCGCCCAGGCCGTCAGCAGCGAGACCGCCGCCTCCATCAGGTGGTGGGGCCAGGCCGCCCCCTTGGCCGCGAACACGGCGAACCACAGGGCCGCCAGCCACAGCACCGGCCGGGCGACGGGCTTGAGCGCCACCGCCACGGGAACGCCGAACCTTGCGTACCAGCCATGGTCCGGCCGCCGGTCGAGCAGCGCTTCCAGGCGCGGCGACAGGATACGCGCGGCGACGAAGGTCGCGGCGATCACGCCAAGCTGCACAAGGTTGTCGACGGCCAGCAGATGGACGTCGAGCCAAGCGAGTGCTGCGTCGAGCCACTGACGCAGCCGGTCAGGATCGAGAATCGTGTTCAGGTTCATGACGCCACCCTTCAGGTGCCGTCAGCTTATCCGACCGGCCCGCCAGGGGCCAGGGAGGACGGCGTCAGGCCTCGGGCGCGTCTTCCGGGCCGGGGGCCGGGCCGCTTACGGGGGTCAGCTGAATGGTCGCCTCGTCCACGGTCATGGACAGCAGGATCAGGCCGATCAGCAGCAGCACCGTGCCGGTGAGGGTCAGGGCGAACATGCCGATCATCTGATGGAACGCGAACAGCACGGCGATGGCGATCAACAGCGGCTTCCACCGCCCGGCGCGCTTGCTGGCCGTGCCGCATTCGGAACAGACGACAGGCCGTCCGACGGCCAGCGGCCAGCTGGACAGACGTTTGAACTTGGTGCCGCAGGACGGACAGCGCATGGCCGCCTCAGCCACCCTCGCGGCGGTTGAGGAAGGCCAGCCGCTCCAGCAGGTGGACGTCCTGCTCGTTCTTCAGCAGAGCCCCATAAAGCGGCGGGATCAGGTCCTTCTTGTCGCCGGACCTCAGGGTTTCCGGCGGGATGTCCTCGATCATCAGCAGCTTCAGCCAGTCGAGCAGTTCCGACGTCGACGGCTTCTTCTTCAGGCCCGGCACCTCGCGCAGATCGTAGAACAGGTTGAGCGCCTCGGCGACCAGGCGCTTTTGGATGCCCGGGTGATGGACATCGATGATCCGGCGCATGGTGTCTTCGTCGGGAAAGCGGATGTAGTGGAAGAAACAGCGGCGCAGAAAGGCGTCGGGCAGTTCCTTTTCGTTGTTCGAGGTGATGATGACGATGGGCCGGCGCGTCGCGGTCACGGTTTCCTTGGTCTCGTAGACAAAGAATTCCATGCGGTCGAGTTCGAGCAGCAGGTCGTTGGGGAACTCGATATCGGCCTTGTCGATCTCGTCGATCAGCAGCACCGGGCGCTCGGGCGCATCGAACGCCTCCCACAGCTTGCCGCGAATGATGTAATTGCCGATGTCGTGGACGCGGGCGTCGCCCAGTTGGGAATCGCGCAGCCGCGCCACGGCGTCGTATTCATAAAGCCCCTGCTGCGCCCGGGTGGTCGACTTCACGTGCCACTGGATCAGGGGGGCGCCGATCGCAGCGGCGACCTCGGCCGCCAGCACGGTCTTGCCCGTGCCCGGCTCGCCCTTGATCAGCAGCGGGCGTTCCAGGTTGATGGCGGCGTTGACCGCGACCTGCAGGTCCTCGGTCGCGACGAAGGTGTCGGTGCCGGAGAATTTCTGGCTCATCTGTCCGCTCAAGCCTGGATCGCGGCCGCGATGGCGTCGATCGCCTTGCCCGCCTGGGCACCGTCGGGGCCGCCGGCCTGGGCCATGTCGGGCCGCCCGCCGCCGCCCTTGCCGCCCACGGCGGCGGAGCCGGCGCGGACCAGATCGACGGCGCTCATCCGTTCCGTCAGGTCGCCGGACACGCCGACGACCACGTTGGCCTTGCCCTCGGTCACGCTGACGAGCGCGACCACGCCGGACCCCAGGGTCTTCATCAGCTCGTCCGCCATGCCCTTCAGTTCCTTGGCGGGTACGTCCTGAAGCACCCGGGGCGCGAACTTGACGCCGCCCAGGTCCTTCACGTCGCCGCCGCCGTTGCCGGCCGCATCGCCGCTGGCAGACCCGCCGCCGAGCGCCATCTTCTTGCGGGCGTCGGACAGTTCGCGCTCCAGCCGCTTGCGGTCCTCGACCAGGGACGCCACCCGCGCCGCCACGTCTTCCGGCTTCACCTTGAGCATCGCCGCCGCCTCGGCCAGGGCCTTTTCATGGGCGTCGAAATAGGCCAAGGCGCCGTCGGCGGTCACGGCCTCGATCCGGCGCACACCGGCGGCGACAGCACCCTCGCCGATGATCTTGAACACGCCGATGTCACCCGTGCGCCGCACGTGGGTGCCGCCGCACAGCTCCGTCGAGAAATAATGGCCGCCGTCCTCGGGCGTGCCCATGGAGACCACGCGGACCTCGTCGCCGTACTTTTCGCCGAACAGGGCGAGGGCCCCCGCCTCGACGGCGCTTTCCGGGTCCATCAGGCGGGTCAGCACATCGTTGTTGGCGCGCACCTGGGCGTTCACGTCGGCCTCGACCAGGGCCAGTTCTTCCGGGCTGACGGCCTTGGGGTGGGAGATGTCGAAGCGCAGGCGGTCGGGGGCGACCAGGGAGCCCTTCTGCGTCACATGTTCTCCCAGGTGGCGGCGCAGGGCCTCATGCAGCAGGTGGGTCGCCGAATGGTTGGCGCGCAGCCGCCGACGGCGGGTGCCGTCGACGGTGAACTGGGCTTCGTCGCCGACGTTGACCGTGCCGTCCTCGACCTTGCCGACATGGACATGCAGGGCACCCAGCATCTTCTGGGTATCGGTCACGATGATGCGCGCCCCCTCGGCCGTGACGATCGTGCCCTGGTCGCCCATCTGGCCGCCCGATTCACCGTAGAACGGCGTCTGGTTGGCGACCACGCGCACCACGTCGCCGGCCTTGGCCGTGCCTACGCGCTTGCCGTCGACGATCAGGGCGCGGATCTGGCCTTCGGCCTGTTCCGTGTCGTAGCCGAAGAATTCCGTGGCCCCGACCTCGTCGCGAACGCCGAACCAGACCGTTTCCGTGGCCGCGTCGCCGGACCCGGCCCAGGCCTTGCGGGCCTCGGCGCGCTGGCGCTCCATGGCCGTGTTGAAACCGCCCGTGTCGACGGTGATCTTCTTGTCCTTCAAGGCGTCCTCGGTCAGGTCGAGGGGGAAACCAAAGGTGTCGTAAAGCTTGAACGCCGTCTCGCCGTCGAGCACGCCGCCGGCGGGCATGTCCGCCGTGGCCTCGTCGAGTATCTTGAGACCGCGGTCGAGGGTCGTCTTGAACCGCGATTCCTCGAGCTTCAGGGTTTCCGTGATCAGCGGCTGGGCGCGCACCAGTTCCGGGTAGGCCTTGCCCATGTTGTCGACCAGGGTCTGCTCCAGCTTGTAGAGCAAGGGGTCCTGGCAGCCCATCAGATGGGCGTGGCGCATGGCGCGGCGCATGATCCGGCGCAGCACGTAGCCGCGGCCTTCGTTGGACGGCAGCACGCCGTCGGCGATCAGGAACGAGGACGCCCGCAGGTGGTCGGCGATGACCCGGTGCGACACCGCATGGTCGCCGTCGGGGGCCACGCCGGACGCCTCGGCCGAGGCCATGATCAGGTTGCGCATCAGGTCGATGTTGTAGTTGTCGTGGGTGCCCTGCATGACGGCGGCGATGCGCTCCAGCCCCATGCCGGTGTCGATGGAGGGCTTGGGCAGTTCGACCCGCTCGTCGGCGGTCAACTGCTCGAACTGCATGAACACCAGGTTCCAGATCTCGATGAAGCGGTCGCCGTCCTCGTCCGGGCTGCCCGGGGGGCCGCCGGGGATGTGGTCGCCGTGGTCGTAGAAGATTTCCGAGCACGGCCCGCAGGGGCCGGTGTCGCCCATGGCCCAGAAGTTGTCGGAGGTCGGGATGCGGATGATCTTGGAATCGGGCAGGCCCGCGACCTTGCGCCACAGGGCCGCCGCGTCCTCGTCCGAGGTATGGACGGTGACCAGCAGCTTGTCCTCGGGCAGGCCGAACTCCTTGGTGACCAGGTTCCAGGCCAGCTCGATCGCCAGTTCCTTGAAGTAGTCGCCGAACGAGAAATTCCCCAGCATTTCGAAGAAGGTGTGGTGGCGGGCCGTATGGCCGACGTTTTCCAGGTCGTTGTGCTTGCCGCCGGCGCGCACGCATTTCTGCGAGGTCACGGCGCGCGAATAGGGCCGCGTCTCGTTGCCGGTGAACACGTTCTTGAACTGGACCATGCCCGCGTTGGTGAACATCAGGGTCGGGTCGTTCAGCGGCACCAGGGGCGACGAGGAGACGATCTGATGGCCGTTGGCGGCGAAATAGTCCAGGAAGGCCTGGCGGATGTCGTTGACGGTCTGCATGGTCGTTATTTAAGCCCGGGGTTCAGGGGGTTAAAGCGAAGATATCAGGCGGTCGCGGATGGAAGCGACGGTTTTACCGGCAAGCCAGGGGCCTGTCCAGAAAGGTTGAGGAACCGGACCATCGGACGCCGGACGCCGCCTTGAGAGGATAATCGGCCCGCCGGCCAGATATTACGGCCAACGGTGGACATTGGATGCGGCCAGCGGGCGTGGTCCCAATAAAGAAGCAGCCGACGCGGAGGCGCGCCGGCTGCATCTGCGGGGTGCGTGGGGGACGCACCTCCGGTTCGGCCTGGGGGAGGCCTGGGGTCGGCCCGGAGGGTGACGGGCCTGGGAATTGGTTTTTTAAGAAACGCCTGCCGGCCGGGGATCAGAACTCGTCGGCCGCCGTGTCCGGGGCGTCATCGACGGTACCGTCGCCGTCGGAATCGGGAGAGCCGACCATCATTTCCTCGGAAATCAGGCCCGCGTTGTGGCGGATCTGGTCCTCGATGGCCTTGGCCATTTCGGTGTTTTCGCGCAGGAACTGCTTGGCGTTCTCGCGGCCCTGGCCGATGCGCTCCGAATTGAAGGAGAACCAGGAGCCCGATTTCTCGACGATGTTGGCCTTGACGCCGAGGTCGAGCAGTTCGCCCATCTTGGAGATGCCTTCGCCGTACATGATGTCGAATTCGATCATCTTGAAGGGCGGGGCCATCTTGTTCTTCACGACCTTGACGCGGGTCTGGTTGCCGACCACTTCGTCGCGGTCCTTGATGGCGCCGATACGGCGGATTTCCATGCGCACGGAGGCATAGAACTTGAGCGCGTTGCCGCCCGAGGTGGTTTCCGGGTTGCCGAACATGACGCCGATCTTCATGCGGATCTGGTTGATGAAAATGACCATGGTGTTGGATTTGGACACCGAGGCCGTCAGCTTGCGCAGCGCCTGGCTCATCAACCTTGCTTGAAGCCCGACATGGGTGTCGCCCATTTCGCCTTCCAGTTCGGCGCGCGGCACCAGGGCCGCGACGGAATCGACTACCAGCACGTCGATGGCGCCGGAGCGCACCAGGGTGTCGGAGATTTCCAGCGCCTGTTCGCCGGCGTCGGGCTGCGAGATCAGCAGTTCATCGACATTGACACCGAGCTTCTTGGCATAGCTGGGATCGAGTGCGTGTTCGGCATCGACGAAGGCGCAGGTGCCACCCATTTTCTGGGCTTCGGCGATCACGTGCAGGGCCAGGGTCGTCTTGCCGGAGCTTTCCGGCCCGTAGATCTCGACAATGCGCCCGCGCGGCAGGCCGCCGATGCCGAGGCCGATATCGAGGCCGATGGAGCCCGTGGAAATGGTCGGGGTATCGACCACCTCGCGCTGGCCCAGGCGCATGATCGAGCCCTTGCCGAAAGCGCGCTCAATCTGTCCCAGCGCGGCATCCAGGGCCTTGCTTTTATCCACGTCCTGCTTCTCCACCAAACGCAATGCCGTATCGGCCATCTTGCCACTCCCTTATTCCATAGGCCCGCAAGCCGTTGCAATCGGGATCAATGTACGTGTTTTGTTCTCATTGGCAAGCGTAATTTGTACTACGTTGATATAATTATATTTTATGAGGTTTGTTCACAGAGTGTTCCGGCCGGAATCGGACTCCGGACCGCATGCTTAACGGATATGGTTAACAGCCCCGCCGCCCGCCGAGTCCTCGGCGTCATTCCCGTGCAAGCTGGATTTCGGACATCCTTCTCATTCTAACTTCCTCACCGTCTCTGTGTCTCAGTGGTTCAAAAAAAGATAACCACTGAGACACAGAGACAGTGAGAAGGAAGAAGAGGTTCGCGGGCCCCCGCTTTTGAAAGCCGGGGTGACGCGGGTGTTGATGCGCAGTACACTCACGCCATGACAAAGCTTTTCGACAAGGCCATCGAACAGGCCCGCCACCTGCCGGACGCGCGTCAGGACGAGGCGGCGGAAATCCTGTTGTCCCTCGCCGCCCAGGAGGCCGATGACGCGCTTCGCCTGAGCCCGGAGCAGGTCGAGGAAGTGAACCGTCGCCAGGTGGCGCCGATCTACGCCACGGACGCGGAAGTGAGCGCCTTCTTCACCCGGTTCGCATAGAGAATGAGGCTTCGGTTCCGGCGGGCGGGGGAAAGAATCCCCGCGCACGCGGGAATCCATCTTTTCTCTGTGTGCTCTGTGGATTCTCCGTGTCCTCTGTGTCCAATTACCAAGGCAATCCAGGCACGAGCCTTTCCGGGAACGACTGGCTTATTCGACGCAGAGATCACAGAGGAAAGAGGATCGGAGATAGGTAACTGCCCCTGAATTTGGGGAATGACGAATCAGTGGGGCCCATCACAAATGACTTCCGATCCAAAAAGTATTCAAACCCTCAAGCGTTTCGCGGCAAGATTTCCAGAAACCGAACAGTTCCTGGGAGTGCTCATCGACGCAATCAGCGACCCCAACGATAGAGCCGCAGTGGTGACGAGCGTGGCACTTCTTGAAGGTGCCATACAGCGTCTCCTGGTTTCCAGACTCGTCGTTTCGAATGAAGCAACCGTCTCTGATTTATTCGGACCCGGTGGGCCGCTTCGGGACTTCTCCTCAAAGATCAAGGTTGCCTACGCGATTGGCCTCGTCGGGCCGAAAACACGGGGTGACCTGGATGTCATTAGAGAGGTCCGCAATGCGTTCGCGCACACCATGTTCCCGGTTTCATTCGAGGACACGGAGATAGCAAATGCAGCCTCGCGCGTTACGTTCGCTAAACGAATAACCCCAGATGCTGAACTATCGCAGTACCCGCCAAAAGCAATGTTTTGCGCCGCCGTGTCCAATCTGGCTTATGGCGCGTTTTTCATTGCGGAGGGGCAAAGAGACAATCAGCCCCTGCCGGCCGTAGTTGCCATCGCCCTATAAACATCGGCGACGAGATCCCGAAATTCGGGGACATCTTATAAATTTCCTCTAAGTCCGGGGACACCTTATTAATTTCCTTCCCTCCCCCGCCCCGTCCCTCTAACCTCTACTCATGGCAAGGCTCGCGCGCGTGGTGGCGCCCGGTCTGCCCCATCATCTGACCCAGCGGGGCAACCGGCGCCAGCAGACCTTTTTCTCGGACGACGACTACCGCGCCTATCTCGGCCTCATGGCCGAATGGTGCGGCGTCGAAGGCGTCGAGGTCTGGGCCTATTGCCTGATGCCGAACCATGTCCACCTGATCGTCGTGCCGCCCACGGAAGCCGCGCTGCGGCGCGCGGTCGGCGAGGCCCATCGGCGCTATACCCGGCGCGTCAACTTCCGCGAGGGCTGGCGCGGGCACCTGTGGCAGGGACGGTTCGCGTCCTTCCCCATGGATGAGACGTACCTTCTGGCCGCCGCCCGCTATGTGGAACTGAACCCGGTTCGGGCGCGGCTGTGCAGGCAGCCCGAGGATTGGCCGTGGTCGAGCGCCGGGGCGCACCTTGCGGGCCGGAACGACGGATTGTGCGCCGTGACGCCGCTCCTGGACCTGGCCCCGGACTGGCCGGCGTTCCTGGCGGATGGATTGACGGAGGGCGCCGCCGACGCGCTGCGCAAGTGCGAGCGGACGGGAAGACCGCTGGGCGGCGAGGCGTTCATCGAGCGGCTGGAGGCTGTCCTGGGACGCGACCTCAAGCCCAGGAAGCGGGGGCGGCCTAAAACCGCATAAAACGAGGGCAAGGTGCGTTCTGAGGCACATCTAAAAATAAACTGTCCCCTTTTTAAGTACTGCTTATTCTCTCTTCCTCACCGTCTCTGTGCCTCTGTGGTTCAAAGAAAGATAACCACTGAGACACAGAGACGGTGAGAAGAAAGAAGAGGTTCGCGGGCCCCCGCCGCGCGCCTACGGTCCCTCCGACACGATGATCTCCTTCACCTTGCCCACAAGCGTCTTCAGGGTGAACGGCTTGGGCAGGAAGTGGAGGGTTTCGTCCTTGTCGATCTGGTCCTGGAAGGCGTCCTCGGCGTAGCCGGACATGAGGATGACTTTGACCTGCGGCATCTGTTCGCGGAGCTGGCGGACCAGGGTGTAGCCGTCCATGCCCGGCATGACGACGTCGGAGATGATGAGGTCGATCTTCGGCGCCGTGCCGTTGACCACGTCGAGGGCGACCTCGCCGTTCTGGGCTTCCAGCACCTTGTAGCCCTTGTTGCGCAGGGCCCGCGCGCCGAACATGCGCACGGCGTCCTCGTCCTCGACCAGCAGGATGGTTTCCGAGCCCGTCAGATCGGCCTCGAACAGGGGCAGTTCGGGTTCTTTCCCCGTGCCGGTGCCGTCGCCCTTGGCCTTGCCCTTGGCCGCCACCGAGGGAGCCGTTTCGTCCGTGAGGGCGGCGGCGGCGCGCCGGGCGCGGGCATCCTCGTCGGCGCGGGGGAACAGCAGGCGGAACACGGTGCCCTTGCCGATATGGCTTTCCACGGTCACATAGCCGCCCGACTGATGGATGATGCCGTAGACGGTGGACAGGCCCAGGCCCGTGCCCTGGCCCACTTCCTTGGTCGAAAAGAACGGCTCGAAAATGCGGTCGAGCACGTCCTTGGAAATGCCCGTGCCCTTATCCTCGACCTCAATCACCAGATAGGAGCCGACGGGGATGACCTCGCCCGACTGCTGCATCGGGCGTTCCAGGTCGCGGCGGAAGGTGCGGATGACCAGCGGCCCGCCCTCGGCCATGGCGTCGCGGGCGTTGACGGCGAGGTTGATGATGACCTGATCGAACTGCCCCCGATCGGCCAGGATGCGCCCGGCCCCGCGTTCGTGTTCGAGCTTCAGCTTCACCGTTTCGCCCAACAGCCGGCGCAGCAGGTTGGACAGGTCGTTGAGCGCGTCTTCGGGATCGAGCAGGTCCGGCTCCAGGTTCTGCTTGCGCGAGAAGGCGAGCAACTGGCGCACCAGGTTGGTTGCGCGGTGGGCGTTCTGCTTGATCTGCTGCAGGTCGTTGAACGACGGATCGCCCGGCCCGTGGCGTTCGAGCAGCAGGTCCGTGAAGCCGATCATGGCCGTCAGCAGGTTGTTGAAATCGTGCGCCACGCCACCCGCGAGCTGGCCCACGGCCTGCATCTTCTGCGACTGGGCGAACTGGATTTCCAGGTTCTTCTGCTCAGTCGTGTCGATGAAGTGCAGGACCAGGCCGGTGATGTTGCCCTTGTCGTCCTCCATCCTGGAAGCAAAGAGCGTCGCCGCTGCCTGCCGGCCACCGGGGGCGGCCAATCTGATTTCCGTCTGGGTCGCCCGCACCCGGCCCATGATGACGTCGGACAGGGCCGAGGCGACCACGTCGCGGTCTTCGGGCAGCAGGCGTTCGGCGAAGGGCCGGCCGGCGACCAGGTCGCGGTGGGCGCCCGCCAGGGTCAGGAACGCGCGATTGCAGTCCATGACCTTGCCCAGTCCGTCGAGCAGCGCGATAGCCACGGGCGCGTCGTCGAACAGGAAGCGCAGGCGCTTGGCCGGGCCCAGACCGGCCGCCCCCCCGTCTTCCGCCCAGGCCATGTCGCGCAGCAGGATGGAGCGCGTATAGACCAGGGTGCCGTCCGTGGTCTCGCGGTGGCTTTGCAGCAGCGAGGCCGTGAATTCCGTGCCGTCGGCGGCGCGCAGGGTGACCAGGCCGTGGTCGCCCTGGGCATCCTCGTCGTCATCGTCTTCGCCATTACCATTGCCATTGCCATTGCCGTTGCCGTTGCCGTTCACCGGACTGGCGGAG
>TARA_R110000772_G_scaffold209378_1_pt1 | contig 20754 bp, 21 predicted proteins | sample TARA_R110000772 | Tara Oceans TARA_R110000772 (sample SAMEA4397948) | marine metagenome | biome: Polar Biome; feature: [SRF] surface water layer (ENVO:00010504); material: water (ENVO:00002006), including particulate matter (ENVO:01000060) such as... | depth 5 m | reverse complement strand
GTTCCTGTTGGATAATTTCCGTCTAATTTTATTGTGCCTGAAGATACATCTATCCCTGAGCCAATAGTTCTATTTGTTGTTTTTAAATCTTTATATATTGTCATTTATTTATTTCCTTTAATTATTAAACGTTTGTTAAAATCCAACCGTAAGAAGTAACAAACATTAATTCAAATGCCGCCCTATTAGTTGTAACTGTTAAATCAGATGCACTACCTTGTATGTTATTACTATTTCTACCAATAGTTATATTATTTGTGCTTGCAGATCCTGCAACATCAATAAATTTAACCCTCTCTCCATTATTTGGACTTGCTGGTAAAGTAGCAGTAACAGTATTTGATGAACTATCTAATAAATATAATTTGATTAAGCTTGAAGATACAACCGTAAAGTCAGCAGTCTTAACTGTAAGATCTGTTGTAGATTGATCTGTTAATGTTCCAGCAATACTAATATTTGCAGGGAAAGTTAAGTTACCTGAACTGTCACCTAAGATCCAAGATGTTCTTGTTGTACCATCATAACCTGCAATTTTTAATTTTCTAGCATCTGTTGGATTATCAGCATCCAGATAGTCACCAATAAATATGTTTCCAGAACCATCTGTAATATTTCTTCCACTATTAATTCCTATTGCTATATTATCTCTACCAGTAACATCTCTTAAAGTATGATAACCAATTCCAGTATTACCAAATCCACCAGTACCATCTCTCATAGAATAATAACCAATAGCTGTAGAATATGAAGCATTTGTACTTGCTGTTAGCATTGCATCTGTACCAATAGCAACATTTTGAGCTCCAGTAGTTAATGCTCCACCAGCATCTTTACCTATAGCAACATTATTGTCAGCACTGGTAATTGCATTTAAAGCACCAATACCAACTCCAGTATTATTGTTAGCAGCATTCAAAGTGCCTGTTGTTGAATGTCCAATTAATAAACTGTTTGTAAAATTAGTACCACCAATCTTACCCGGTATTATATCACCGTCTGTCATTGTAAGCTTGCCGTCACTATCACCTGTTAACCAAGTTGTAGTTGTTGTTCCGTCATATGTACCTATTGCTAATTGTCTATCTCCAGTAGCTGAAACAGCATCAACTTCCCCAATAATCACATTAGCATTCCCAGAAGTTATATTATCTCCTGCTTTATGTCCTATAGTAATATTTCTAGAACCAGCCACAATATTATAACCTGATCTATGTCCTAATCCAGTATTATTACCACCAGTAGTTTTAGTTAAAGAATCAACACCCACACCAACATTGTAACTATTATTAGCAACACCAATAGCACCATGACCAATTGCAACATTTTGTTGTCCAGATGAATTGCCATCTAAAGTTTCAGCACCCACGGCAGTATTTCTAGTGCCTGATGCATTAAGTGTTAAAGCATTGTATCCGATAGCTGTGTTGATTGTACCACTTGTTACGGCATCTAAAGCGCCAATTCCAACCCCAGTATTTTGTATAGCAGCATTTAAAGTTCCAGTTGTTGCATGTCCAACTAATATACTGTTTGTAAAGTTTGTTCCACCATTTTTACCAATAATAACATCACCACTTTCATCAGGTAAAGTTATTGTTCTATCGGCTGTTGGATCTGTAACTGTTAAAGTTGTTTCGAAATTATCAGGAGTTGCTCCTTCAAACACAAAAGCATTTTGAATATTAACTTGTGTTGAATTAACAGTTGTAGTTGTTCCATTTACTGTTAAATTTCCACCAATTATTACATCACTATTAAATGTAGCTGCACCAGCTTCTGACATATCTAAAGTTAATGCTGTGATTTGCGATCCACCATTAAATCCTTTAAAGAACATATCTTTTTCATTACCTAAAACATCAATAGAAAGATGATTACTAGTTAAATCAAATTGACTAATATTACTAGTACCATCGTGAAGTATAAGTTGATCTCCACCAAGTTTTACTATAACATCAGCACTAGAAGTAATTGTTAAATTAGTACCGTCACCAACTATGTTTTCTCCAGCGTCACCAAATATTACTTTTTTATCATTGGCTAAAGTTACATCACCAGTAGTTGTTAAATTACCATTACTATCCCCAGATATCCAAGTTGTAGTAGTTGAACCATCATTTCCAGCAATTATTAATTGTCTATTACCAGTAGCTGATCCAGCATTAATAGTTCCTATAATTATATTACCATTCCCACTTGTTATATTTTGTCCAGCGTTGTGACCAATTCCAATATTTAAATTACCAGTTGTACCTCTTAAAGTATAGTAACCAAGTCCTGTATTATTTACACCACCAGAAACAGTAAACAAGGATTCAGAACCAAATGCTACATTACCAGAACCTAAGCCAATATTAGATCCAGACCTATATCCAACAGCAGTATTGTTATCTCCTCGACTTAAATTATCTAAAGCCTGAGTTCCAATTCCTGTGTTATTTTGTGCGTCTTGATCTAAAGACCCTGTTGTTGAGTGGCCAATTAATAAACTATTTGTAAAATTAGATCCGCCTTGTTTACTTAATAAATCTACATTTAAAGTTACATCACCAGAAGTTCCACCACCAGATAAACCAGTGCCTGCTACAACTGAAGTAATATCTCCAGTTGGTACTGTTGCAACTTGTGCATCTACATAAGCCTTAACAGATTGTTGAGTAGGAACTTTTGTATCTAAATTAGAAGACATATTATCTTCATCAATAATAACATTAGTTACTCTTGCATCTGCTCTTGCATTTGTATAATAAAGATTTGTACCCTCACTTAAATTAGTTGTGCTTTTAGCTGTAAATGCAGTATCAAAATCACTTTGACTAAAACTAAGACCAGGAACAAATACACCATTTGTATTATCCCATATTAAAGTTTGTCCATTTGTAGGATTGTTTGTGCTAAGATCTATGTCAGTAAAATTATCAATAGATTTAGTTATTATCCTTGAATCAAAAAATGTATTAAAATCTGCTGAATTTAATTTAGTTGAAATACTATTTGTAATTGTTGAAGCAAAATTTGCATCATCACTTAAAGCTGCTGCTAATTCATCTAAAGTATCTAATGCTGCAGGTGCTCCATTTATTAAATTATTAATTTGTGTATCAGTATAAGCATTTGCTGCTGTAGTGATAGGTGTTTGAAAATCAGAATATTGTAATTTATATTCTTGAAAAGTTGAATTGTCAGCCCAGAATATCCAATCGTTTGAACTGATGCTAGAATTAGTTGTGTAATTAGTTAAATTATAAGAAGGTCCTTGAATACCTTGCAAACCCTGAGGTCCTGTAGGTCCAGTTAATCCTGTTACTGATGCGCCCTGAGGTCCTGTAGGTCCTGCTGATCCAGTTAAACCTGTCGGTCCTGCTGGTCCTGTTGAACCTTGAGATCCCGCAGGTCCTGTTGCGCCTGTTGGTCCTATCGGTCCTCTTTCATTTGTTACACTTAAATTTAAAGGTGTTGAAGTTACTGTAATTGTCATTTTTATTTATTCCTTATTACTGAGGTTGATATCTAATTATAAATACAAACCTTAATGATTTTTTCTGTGCAGGACTTCCTGCTTCCCATTGAACTTTGCAAACTACTATAAAAGGCGTAGTATCATCAGCAGTAGAAGTAAGACTGCTATTTTGATCTGATAATAATGTACTTGGCACAAGAAAATCAAAAGATCCTGCTGTACCTGTATTAAATATCTGATTACCTTTAATATATGTTTGTGCTGTTGCACTTGCTTCGGGTGCTAAAGATGTTATTTTAACAGAGCCTCTGTTTCTTTCAACGGTAGCCGTAAAACATTCGGCTTTTATATCAAATGTTGCCGTAGCAAAATCTGTAGTATCATTTGTATTTACACTTAATAAAAATTGATTACCTTCAGCAACTTCACGAACAATTACATTGTCCGCTCCGCCTAGATAATTTTGTATGTTTGAAATTCTCATAGTATCTCCTATAGGTTAATTTATGAGTAATACATAACTATAGTTATATATTGGTTAATATTATGTTAATTCAGCACTAGCTGAAAAACTTGTTAAATTTGCATTAGCTGAATTTGATCCAATATCAACTTCAACATGAGCATATTGTTTTGTACTTTGGTTTACTGGGTTACTACCCGCATTCCATGTAGCGTTTATAGTTGGTGCATCTCGCATTGTAACAGGATACCATATATTCATATGTCTTATATGACTACTTGAAGTACCTATAAATCCTTCACCAACAATACTTACTAATTTATAAAAATATCTTTGACATCTTTCTAAAGATTTATCATAAGGTATTGTTTCAAATTTACTAGCATTACTACCAACTTCTAATTGTATACCAGATATAAACCACGTATTGTTTACGGTATCAGCTAAATTAACTTGGCCTACTGCTCTATTATCATCTGCAGTTGTATTCCAATCTGTATTTAAAGTACCAGAATTAAAGTCTGATCCAGATGTTAACCACCAACTTACTTCTAAACTTTTATTATTATTATTAGTAAAAGCTGATGTGTTATTAGTATCTCCTGCAACAGTTATTAATTTCTGTTCCCATGTATTTGCATTATCAATTGTATATAATTTACTTATATGTCTATTATCATTATGATTATATAAATCAAAAATATAATTACCAGTCTTACTAGATTTAACCCAAAATGTTATTGTTATATCTTCGGCATAAGTTGTACCATATTTTAATCTTTGTAAATTTTGTCCTTCTATAATTTGTTTAAATTTAAATTTTGAACTTGCACCTAAAGTAGGTACTGTAGTATTTTCTAATTTATAAGATTTACTTAATACTGTATTGTCAGGAGTATCACTTGAATCTGAATGCGTCCAAGTTCCAGAATTATTTATATCTGAATACCACATATCTGTTAAAAGATATCCTGGATTAGCACTAACAGTAGAAGATGAACCTTTTTGGTTTATTAAAAAATCCCCATTAATAATTAAATTTCTATACTGGTTATAATCAAAACCTAATAATACAGGAGCAATAGAATTATTACCAATTGTTGTAATATTAGTTGATGGGCTCCAGTTACCAATAGTTAAGCCTGAAGAAAATGCACCTCTTGAAAATGAATTTGTTAATCTTATCCAAATATATAAATCAGTTGTCGCAGGTATATTTTGTATTTGAAAATTTTGACTTGAACTTGCAGCATAATTTCCTGTAGGAGCATTAAAATTTTGTGCTAAAATTCTATTAGCTTCAGGTGTACTTGCTCCACTACCATAATAAATTTCAACACCTTCAACATTATTTGAAGACGGTATAGTAAAAGTTATATCTATATAAGGAGTAGTTGCAGTTGGGTTTGTACTATTTAAAACTAAATTTGTAGCAATAGATAAATTTTGATAACCTTTTGTAGATGAAATTGGTGGTGATGGCGCTTTAGCAGTTAGCACACCTACTGTATAATCTTCTAAATTATATTCTTGTGCAGTTATATAATAACCTTGAACACCTCCACTTAATTCTGTTTCTGAAATACTGTTTATTTTAAATTCAGTACCTAATTGTGACTGAGTAGTAATTGATGTTACTGCACTCCATGTAGAATTAAGAATATTTGTTATTGGCTCAATATCAAATGTAGGATTATTAACACCTTCATTAAATAAAGTATTAACATAAAATATTAATTTAGCACCATAAGAACCTAAAGATAAACTAGGGCTAGCTTCATAAGTTACAAATGAAAATATTTCGCTTAATTTATTATTTTGTTGAATTTGAATATCTGTTAATTGACCAGTTGAATCATAAAATTGACCATTAATACAATCTTTAAAAAATTTTAATAACTCTGTATAACTTGCTACTGTTCCAGGTACATAAAATATTGCATCTCCTGAACCATCTTCATATTCATAATTTGAATAATTAGAATATTGAATTACGTAAGGAGATGTTTTTTGTCTAATAACATATTCTCCAATAGCATTGCTACTAGATCCACTAGATTGACTTGTTGTGAAATTATGGCTAAATACATTATTTTCATTTAAATTATAATAAGTATCTTTAACAGTTATAATATCATTAACTTGTAATTGTGCGGCTCTTGTATCTGTTTTAAATGAAACAATTTTATTACTTCTAGATCTATTCATTATAACAGTACCCGCTCTTTGAGCCTCAACATTTGTATTAATGTATTTTAATTTTAAATCTTTAGATAATACAGGCTCATTAAAATATTTACTTCCATACTCTAAAAATACTTGATCATCTTGATATTCATTTGCTTTAGATTTAAATTGTAAATTCATTTCATTTAATGTTGAATTAAAACCATCATTAACTAAAGTTACACTTCCATATATATTAGACTTATCAAAATCATACTGACTTGTTCCAGTTGTATCTGAAATCATTTGAAACTTACCTAATGTATAACTAAATATAGATTGAGAATTACTAATAATATCAGAAATAACTAAATCTTTAGAATCATTTGTATTAACATAGCCATTACATTGATATCTTTTACTAGTAACAGAATTACCGTCAGGGTCATTATGTGTAACTGATGCGTCACAAAATAATTTATGATTATAAAATGAAGATATATCTAAATCACTATCTGATATAGATAAACCACAACCATAAACTTTATTAGTTAAATAATCAGCTAAACATTCAGCAGGGTTTGATGAATATGTTCCAGATAATTGTCTAAGCACAGATCTAGGTAAATGGGCAGTAAAATATTGTTGGTGAGATTTATATGTATAGTTACTTTTTACCCCTGCACTATCATAAGAAGCAACAGTTTTTAGTCGTCTAGATCCCCAAGTTTCTTTGGATCCTAAATCTGTTAATGCCTCACCAGTACTTGCAAGATCCCCAGCACCACCTAGCCCAGCTATTAGCCTATCTGCGTATTGCTCTTCTGTATAATTTGCATATATTCCACCTGTCGGTGTCATTTTAAAAGTAACTATTGCCCAATAATCTGTTGTTGTAACTCCTAAAAGATCAGTTGTAGTATATTTAAGCCAAACTCTTGTTTCAAGATTCCCACTAACATTATCAGTAAAAGAATGACTATAATTATTTCCAAAAGATTTAATGTTTAAACCATTTATAATTCTTTTACCATCATCATTTTGAGTAACTCCATTTAAATCAGTATAAGGTGATGGTACAAAATTTTCATAAAGTGGATAATTTTTATCATGACCATTAATATGTTGTTCTCCAACTTGCACAAAATTAAATTCTACATCTGCACCTGTTCCAGCACCTAATGCTCCAGTTGTCCCTGCTTGATAATCTGCAAGAGGAACTGGATTACCATTTGGATAATAACCTAAATCAATTACTTGAAGAGTTCCATTTGGCATATATTTAGAATGATTAACTCCACCTCTACCTATGGAATAAGAATAACCACCATTATATACATTTGCCCAATAACTAATTTGATTTCCTGTAAAACTTGCAAAATTAATAGTTTCATCAAAAATATTAAGATTAGAAAAACTAGCTTGGAAAGAAGATACTCTAGGAACAGGACCGTCTAATGTTAAAGCTGAACTTATTGTTCTAATTAATTTACCCTCAACTTCAAACCCTAATTTAGTTGTTAAACCTGTTACATTTTCTTCTCTGTTATATTTTAATTCAATATATGCATATGCAACATCAGGCATATGTCTGTTTTGTGATCCTGAATTCCATTTAGTGCTAAAGCTTTCCATCTCTAAACATCTACCACCATCAGGGTGTTTTATAATTTTTAAATTATCATTTAACCAGCTATCAGTATTACCATCCGCATGAGTAGCGTTAGTAACATTGCCAGCTAGGTCAAAAGATAATTCATAATCATCCCAATATATACCACTGTTAGTACCATAATTATCAGTACCTATTTTATGAATTGGTCCTTCACATAAGGCAACAATAAAAGCCATTGTTTTATTATCACTACTAATATCAGCAAATATAATAGACCCATGTATTTTATCTTGACCATATATAACTGGTAATTTGTTAGCAGTATCAGATGGTATTCTTTGCTTAACACCTGGATCTGCTTGAGAAGTATTACCCTCATTGCCTGGTATATCAGGTCCAAATAATTTTTGAGTAATATATGATACTGCAAGCGATAAAGCGAATCTAAGAACCGCTCCTTGCCAAGTTGATGCTGTAATATATCCTATAATTGGTGCGGCAGCAGCCATATATTATCTCCATTCGTAAGTTTGTTCAATTAATTTAAAATTTAATTTATCAAATTTGATATTTGTTTTGTTATCAGGTAACTGAGCCATTAAAACTCTATCAATTTTATTTTCTTGTCTTAATTTTGTAAAGATTTCTTTATACATTTTAAACATTCTGTAAAATGCAGACGAATTTCTTTTATCTTTATGAACCCAAGTAACAATAGTTACCAATTCATTCATTGCAGTAAATATATTAGCATTTACTAATCCCATAATGCATCCAATAATTTTATCATTTTCTTCAGCAATAACTATTTTACCTTTTTCCATACATATATTAATTAAGCTTTCATAATATTGATCGGTTACAATTAAACCTCTTATATGAAAATTTGGAAATTCTTTAACGGCTTCAATAATTTCTTCTATACCTTTTTTAATATCATCTTTATTAGCTATTCTTATATTCATTTTTATTCTCCTATTAATCTTGCCCAAATTTAGGGTTGAAGGTTGCCATTGCTGCAACAAATTCCATTGACCTATCTCCTGCAGAAGTCTTTTTAAAAGAACTATCAGAAGTAAATCTTCCATTTGTACTACCTAATATAGTACCTAATATGTTTTTGCATTCTAAACTAATTTTTACTTTACCAAACTCTTGATTACTTTCATCAACAGAATGAGAATATATAACACCTTTCCATTTTATATAAATACCAGTGTATGGATCAGAACTTCTTTCATCTATTTTTGTGCTGCCAGAATCTTCTGCCCACGTTCCATTATCATCTAACCAACCTTGGTAAATAGTTACTATACCACCTATACCATTATACTTTTTTAAAACAGGTATAATTGTATTTGGTACACCATTTAATTCAACGGTTATTTGATTTGTTTTAACATCCTTAGTTTCTTCAACAGCTGTTAAATTTAAAACGCCTGCTCCAGGATAATATGTTTGTACCCCATTACCATCAAGTGCATTATAATCTAATCTTTTTGAAGATGTATTTAAATGTAAAGCATTTTTAATATCACTATCAGGTTGTATTGATATAAACTGAATAGGATATCCACCTTCAGATAATGTATAATTATTACTAATACTTCTAACCATTATAATACCTCCTGAAATTCAAATTGATTATATTTATATAAATTTTCTGTTTCATTTTTTGGTATTATAGTTACAGATGGTTTTGCAGTTAGCATTAATTTTATATTTACATTAGGTCCTGTTTTAACTATTGTTGTTCCACTTGCTATAGATAAAGAACCTGGATGATAAGTATTTAATAACTGTATTAAACCTGCCGTAGTTGTAGTAGTTGCAGTATTTAAATGTCTTTGTATAAGATTATTTGGTTGTCCTCCACTTGAAGGTGCTGAAATACTCCAATCAGTATTCATTGTGTTAAATGATGCATCAAAATCAATTATTGTTTTATTTAAAAAAGGATCAAAAACAACACTTGATATTCTTTGTGTTTGAGATTGGGTTACTATTTTAGTAACTGGTTGTAAATAATCTCCAACATTATATGTTTCTAATGGATTATCTATTTCAATTGTATTATTAACAAAATCAATATATTGAACTACATCTCTTAATTTTGTTATAGGATTAAAAGCAACCGCTGTTGGTCCTGTGGGTGTAGTTAATTCCATTGTTAAATTTCCATATTCTGGACCAAATTTTAAACTAAAGTGTCCTACATGATCATTATCAGTTTCTCCAAAATTCTCAGGAAAATCTGCAGGCACTGATGAAGATACCTCTGTAACAATATCATGTGTTTTTAATACATGCGTAGAATTTGTAGCTAATATTGTATTGTTAATATAATTATAAATTTGTAAAGCATTTTGTAAATATGAAGGTAAAACTATTGTAACGTCATTACCATTCCTATCTTTAAGTGTTGTGTTATCAGAATTTTTAAAAGTTATTAATCCATTTTGATAAGGTGTTGTTATAGTTGTAATAATTGTTTCATTAGTAAATGTAGCACCCGTATAAGAAACTTGTGTTAATTGCACTCTTATATTTGGTAATATAAAAGCAAAAGAAAGAATATCATTTGGTGTTACACCAATAGATAAAACAACAGATAAAATTTGTCCTAATTTATTATTTTGAGCCGCTCTTGAAACCGATATATTTCCAGATGGTCCGCTTACACTAGCTGTACCATTTGCACAAGCAGTTAAATAATCCTTAATATTTATTGCAGTAAACAATCCTGGAGGAATATGAACAATGGCTTTTGTACCATCATTATATTCATACGCAGTATTAGTACCTGCATTTACAAATGTAAATATACCTGTAGGAAATACACTTGGCGGTGTTGGGTTACTAAATGCACCATCATTAAAATCATAAGTAACTTCTTCAAGATCATCCGCTTTACCGTTTACAATATAAAATGTATTAACGTTTCCAAATGATGTGGCTCCGCTATATCCTATTGCTGATAATAAAGGTGTAGATAATCTAACCTTACATGTACCATTGCTGCTAGATCTAAAATATGAACCTGATTCATTTATAGGTTTAGAAATTTGATATACTTTATTATGATTTGAAAATTGTATAAAATCTCCAACTTTAAATATTTTTTCTACGTTAGATGCTAAATTACATAAAACAATTGTTCTTAAACTTGTATAATCTGTAGTTAAAAATTGAATATCAGTAAACCCTGAAGCCAATGGTGTAGTAACACCTGACATAATGTTATTACCATTATTTGAACTTATATTAGAAGTTAAAAATTTAATACCATCATCTATCGAAAATAATTCATTTTCAACTTCTAAATATTGTTCCTCTGATAATATAGGCAAATTAACATCTAAAGATAAAAGACTTGGTCCTAATCTATGTGTTCTTGCATAACCACCAGTAGTAACAGATCTAGCCGAAGGTGAAGATCTATTCATTGATATGTCATTAGCATATTTAAATATTGAACTTGTTGTCATTATCTACCTCTCCCTCTTACACCTTGTGAATTTCTTTGAAACGTTCTATTTGCGCCGCCTACTTCAGCAGTTGATTGTCCTATTACACCTTTAATTTGATCAATTGCTCTTTGATCTACATTACCAGATATATTAATATTTGTTATATTTGTTGAACTTGTTGCACTATTAGTTTTATTTCTAGGTACAACAACCTCTCCAGGAGTTAACATAGCAGGCACTCTATCAGTATATGGAGCACCACCAGGTACAATACCACCTTTATTCATAAATAACATTTTACCAAAAGACATTAAACCGCTAAGTTTATTTCCACCACCTTTAAACAAACCACTTAACATAGAACTACCTTGTGATAATAAACCGCTCATAATACTACCCTCTTGTTCTTTAGCAGAATTTAACTGTTTCTGTTTCATAATTCTTTGATCAAGTAATGTGTTAAATAATCTTTCAACTAATAATTCAGCAGATCTTTTAACCATACTATTTGCTATACTTATTAATACATTTGCAAATGATTGTTTAGTTATTTCTAATAATGAATTACCTTCTCTTATACCTTCAATCCATGAATCACCAATAATTCCACCAATTGCTTTAGAATCAATACCAATAAGACTTAATTTTTCTCTATATGCTTTTACTTGCATTAGTTTTGCTCTATGTGCATCTCCAGCTTCTTTTGCAGTGCTTCTTATCCAATTTTTATTCATTATTTCTATTTGTTCATTAATAGACATTAGTTCTTTTGCTCTTGCATTTGCTGCTACAATTTCATTTTGACGCATATCCCCTCTAGGATTAGTTGCTTCAAACTTAGCAAATTTATCTCTTCTTGATACTTGAGATAAAGATATTTCCCTATAGGCTTCTTTAGCGTTTGCAGCTTTTTTCCAATCTTCAGCTGTTGATTTTAATTTTTTTCTTAATTCATCAATATTTTTTATATCTTCATCAAAAACATCAAGATTAGTTTCATCTGCATCTGAAAATTCAGAAAATTTATCCTTTAATTCAGTAAGTATTGGGTTAAGTTTATCAGAAATGTATGAACCAATCTCTTTAATTTTATCGCCAAAAGCAATCCAAGCTATAACCGCTCCTTGTATAACCGTTATTAATATTCCTAATGGATTGGCTCTCATAGATATATTCAAAGCCGCCATAGCGCCTGTTGCCCCTTTAGCAGCTGTTCCCATTATAACTAATTGAGCAGCAATACCACCAATAAAACTTACTACTTTTAAAGCTAAAAATATTTTAATAACTTTTACAAGATTATCAAAATTTTCAATAATAAGTTTTATAAATTCACCTAAATTTTTAAAACCCTTTGCAATTGATTCACCTACAGTTTTAGCTAAGGCTTTTAATTGTGTATCGTTTTCTTTAAAGTTGCCAACTAATTCTATTAATTGTTTTTTAACACCAGCAAATAAAGGTACTGCTGCTGCTTGTCTAAATCTAAAGTAAGCATCTTGTACAAATGAAACCTGGGCTTCTAATGTAGATTCAAAATCTTTTGTTGCTTTAGAAAATGCTCCGCCATTAGCAAATACTTCAAAAAATCTTTTTTTAGTTTCTTCAATTGATACTTTAGCACCAACTTCAAAACCAAGCATTGCTCTAACACCACGTTCTCTAAAAACATCAGCAGAAGCTATACCGCCAGCAAATGATCTTTGAATTTGTTCAGCAGTTTGTCTAAAATCCAAACCTGTAGCTGCCGCAACATTACCTGTTACTTCTAATATTTTATTTAATTCGCTAGCATCCTTAGAGATAACGGCTAGGTTACCAGAACCTGCAGCAATTGCTTCAAGTGAAAAGGGTACTTTAGAAGCAAATTTATTCATTACATTAAATGCTTTTGAACCTTCTTCAACTGTTCCAAATAATAATTTAAACCTTACTTGAAGTGATTCAGTAAGTTTACCAGCATCAAATGTATCTTTAATAAATTTACCAATACCAAAAGTTACGGCTGCTAATCCAACACCAACACCAACCTTAAGTGTAGTACCTAAAGCTGCAAAAGTTGCTCTTGATCTAGCTGCTCCTCTTTCTAAAGATGCTAATCTTTTTTTAGCAATAAGGGCTTGAGTTCCTAATTTACTTAATCCACTATTTAATTTAGTTAACTGTCCCTGTCCAGTAACACTAGTTTGTATGTTTAGCTTTACAGCCATTATTAATCCTATAGTTAATATAATATTATATTTATACTCAGTTAATTTGTTTATCCGTTGGTCACTTGAACATCAACAGAATCAAAGTACTTTTTAAAAGCACTCTCTATAAATTTTATTGGGGCTTGTTGTGAATGCCCATTATTAAGAAATTGAATATATGTAACACCATTAGTTACAATAATTTCTTGTGGTTTATCTTTGGGTGTAAGTATAGTAATATTTGAAGTAATACCTGCACCATTAAAATATTTTTCTGTATAACCTATATACCAAGAGTTTCTTGCTTGTCCTGTATCAACAGGTGTCATTAATTTAACATCAGCAAAAGCTTTTAAAGATCTTGCTCTTAATTCTTTTTCTATTGTTTTATCAATATCTTTATCAAGCTGATCTATAGATGATTTTAAATTAATTATAGTTATTGTCATATTACTTTACCTTTATTAATACCCTTTTTAATTCTATATTTTTGTGTACCATTACCACCTATGTTTACTTCTTTTTTAAGATTCTTAAATAAATCTTTTTCTTTTAAATTCTTTTGTGAAGTCTTATAATATGCTTCAAGTTTTTTAGTATCTCTCATAAATACCTTTCAAAAGATAGGCGGTTTTATCCGCCATATCTATTATGTTTTAGATTTTTTATTTACCATAGACTTCAAAGATTCGAAGCCTGCTTTATTTTTATTAATTTGATTATCATCGCTATCTTGTAATACTTTTAAAGAAGGAAATAAATCTTTTACATTTAAAGGTTTTGTACCTTGGTAAGTGGTTTGTGCTATAATAGCAGATCTATGATCGTCTCGCCAACCATAAGGTCTTTCTTGAAAATATTTAATCCAACCATGATATTCATTAAATGACATACTATATATTACATCTAAAGTTACACCTAATTGGTAAGCCATTTCATATTCTGCTAACTTGTCTTCCCCAACTTATCACCTTTATCATCTTTAGCGCCTAAGCCATTGTAAACCAAAATTTCATTTGATAATTCTGTTAATGCTTGGATAGGAAAGTTTTCAAAATCTTTATCTTTCATATCATTAGCACCAATTACAGTTGCTTTAAATATAGCGCTAAGTGTAGATAAACCAGATATATCATCTTTATTTTTATCAAGAGTTGTTTGTAAATCTTTTACACCCTTAACTGTAAGCTGTTTTATTTCTACTTCTTGTTCCAAAAATGGAATCTTTTTAGTTATATCAACTATCTTTATGTGTTTCATTCTCTACCTTTACTTCAACCTTTTCTTCAGGTTTTTTATATAAATGTTTATTATTAATCTCAAAATCTTCCATAAGTTTTCTTATTTTATGTAAGACATCTAATGTCTCAAAGACTTCAACTTTAACTGTTGCATCTTTTAAACGGTCATACGTTTTTCTTATAGAAGTATCAATTGCTTTTTTTATATGTAAAGAAGTTATTCTTAATACATAATATTTATTAAACGGTTTATTATCATTCATTATTTATCCTTATACTATTAATATGCTGGGGATTTTACACCCCAACATAAAATATTTTTATTAATCAGTAAAAGGTCCAACGTAATCACCTTGAGTACTCATCGTAATAGTTGCCTGATTAGAATCAGTCAAATTTGGAGAGACTTCAAATGATGCAAATTGTCCTTTTACATAAAATGCTGCGTTATCGCCTGTTTCAGCGTTTTTAACGTCTATCTGATATACATACGTATTACCATCTTGCACAAGTGCTTGAATAGCACCATGTACACTTGGTACGTAGTTTACTGTAAATTCCATAGTTGGAGCATCAGCTTGTCCTTGAATTTGAGAACTAATTGATTGTCCGTAGTTTGGTACATTTACAATATTAGCAGGTTTTCCAAAAGATGGAAATTCTCTTGCATTAGTAATTTCAGTACTACCATTAAAGTCACCACTACCAGCAATAAATGCTTGGTGAGTTGTGTCATTAGTTGGTAACGTAAAGTTACTATCTGCTTTGAATTTCAGACTAGTGAAAATTCCAGCACCTATATTTGTTATTAGAGCCATTGTTTTTTTCCTTTATATTGTGTTGGTTAAATTGAAATGAAATTAACAGTATAATTCACGTTGTATAAACCTGAATCTTTTGTGTCAACTCCAATATTGGTTATAAAGCTATTAGTTGTTTGCAGATATCCAGAAATTTCTTTCCTATCTAACAAGCTTTTTAATAAATCAGCAATTTCATAAGCACGTTTCATTCCTTGGCCTGAGGGCACAAAGATTTGACATACTATTTGACCATTAGCTGATACATCTGTATTAAAAGCAAGTTCGGATGAAAAAGGCAAAACACTAACCCGCACCCATTCATCGGCACTTAATTCGCCTTGATAGTTTGCAGGAAATGCTTTTATGTTATTTGCAGTCCAATTACTTGTAGTAAAAAGATTTTCTACAGAAGTCAATAATTGTGATATTGTTGCCATATTAAATCTCCCTTCCTACTTGAATGCTTAAAACATAACCGTTATCTTCGTATTTATTAATTGCATAAGTTTTACCGCCAAATATAACACTGTCATAGTTGTCTAAAACTTTAGAATCAATGTCAGTAGATTTTAACATTATATCTGCATTTAATCTGGGCTTATCATCATTAGTTTTATAACTTTTGCTGATAATACCTTTTATGGTAATTGGTGATGAATTTGAACTATTTACAGTTTGTGTACCAAAATTATAACCAGTAACGGTTATATTTGTAAACTGTATATCTTCAGCTAAATCTCCAATTAAACTAAATGCATTAGTAATGTTATTGTTAATAAGTGTTTTATAACTCATTAAGCACCTCCACTAACTCGAACACCACGGTTTTCTGTTGTTGATACTTCATTATAATATTTACTTACAATTTTAATAATAGAATCTGGTAACTCTTTAAAATTAGTAATTCCACTAGCAGTATCGAAGATAAGTCTTACCGATCCTACTGTTAAATCTTTAACTTTATTTTCACCAGATGCATTACTTTCAACTGTTTTCATATTAGTAATTAAATGAAGAGCCAACTCATAAGTTGCCTTTTTGATATCTTCTGGGATTGTACCATAAGAAGTAGTAGATCTATTATCTTCTAAATCTGTATAGTAGCCTGACTTATTATCGTAATAAGTTATATCTCTAGGCCAAGACAAAGGATATGAGGCAGTAGGCAAAGCCGTTCCGCCCCAATCAATATCATCGAGAATTCCAGTAGCTGTTACTAAAGCTTGTTCTACTAACGTATCTGAACTAAACCAAGTATCTGAATATAGTCTATCATTAAAATAGTCATCAGATTCTTGTATAGTTACAAATGAATTAGTTCCTTTTAGTAAAGCCATTATATTTCTCCATATCTAATAGTTATAATAATTAACCGTGAAATATAGGGAATAAACCCATTTGGTTAACATTAGTTGCATGAACAGTCCAGCTAGTTCCAAGTGCAAGGTCAGCGTTTGCAGGGTATGCAGTTGCCGATCCAGCCCATGAGAAACCTTTAGGATGCATAATATTACCCCATCTAGAGATAACAGTTATTAGTCCACCACCGTTTCCAGCTAATTCATCTCTTTCAAGAGCAGTTGGATTCGTTTGTGCAATTTCACTATAATGCACAGCAGAAGCCTTAGCTAAGAAAGAAACTTTTACACCAGAAGTAATGTTTGCAGTCAATGATTGGTTATTAACAATAAGTCTGATTTTTCCACCAAGAATAGTATTGAAGTTAAAGTTACCATCAACAACTGGAGCAACGTCAAGAACGTTTTGTTTTCTCATAGTGTTGTAAGTAGCAGTATCAACTACTAAATAATAGAAAGGCTCTTCGAACTCACCTTTAATAGCAGTAATGCCATCTAAAAGTACATCAAAGAATGCAGATCTTTTATTTGCGTTAGTCTCTAAAGAGAATAAAGCAGCAGGGTTTGAACTAGAGTCCGAACCAGTGTAATATCCAAATGTATTTACAATTCCTGCAGAATCAGAAGCACCAACAGTAGTTGATCCCCAGATTTTATCAGCAACACCATTAAGTGTTGATCTTAATTGTAGGTCTTCTCTTCTAGCTCTTACACCAGCGAATTGAGTACCTAAATATGATAAACCATCTACTTTAGAAATTAGTTTTTGTACTGACATTTCTTCAGCAGCAATATGGTCTATATTTTTGATATAGATTGCAGATTTGTTTGATACACCCATAGTGTTTAGATTCTTATCCGTTGCAGTTTCATTTTGTTTATTGAAACCAGTAGGATCAGAAAAATCTAACCATCTTAATGTACCTGTATAATTTTCACCTGAATCAGTGATTCTTGCGTCAGAACCAACTAAAGCAGTTGAAGTTAATAACGCAGCATCGGCTCTTTCTACTTGTGCGTAAGCAGCAATTGCCTTAGCTATGTTATTAAAGTTTGAACTTGTTACAGCCATTGTTTTTTTCCTTTTATTATTAATGTAACATAATTGTTACGGTTATTATTATAAAAGATATGATCTATTCAGACCATTCTCCGTCAACTTTGATATTACCTTTTGCGACAGCATCAAGTAATTCATCTGTTGACATCTCTTTTATAGATTTGACAGGATTGTTTCCTGAAGCAGGTTTAGCTGGATTAATTCCAGTTCCTGCATTTGCTTTTATAGAAAATAAAAATGCATTATTATCTTCCTTAGAATATGATGACACAGCATCTTCAATACTAAGTCCTGATTCATGCACCCATTTTCCTAAAGCGTCTTTCTTTAAACTTCCAACTATATCTGAATAAGCCATTTTAGCTGCTTTATCAGATCTGAAATTTAAAGAGTTAAGTTGAGTACGCACAGCGTTATCTCTGCTTAATTCTGTGTTTCTTTGTTCATAAGCTTCAAGTTTAGCATTTACTTCATTTAGTTTCATTTGCATAACTTCAGAGTGTTTACCTTGTTTTTCTAAGGCTTCTATTTCGACTTTTTGCCTTTCGCCTTTGGCTTTTTCAACCTCAGCTAATGCAGCATCTCTTTCTGAATATGCGGAATCTAAATTTCCTTTTATATTTTTAATTGCTTTAGAAACCTCAATATCAACAAGTGATTTAATATCTACTTGTTCTGTTTTAGTTTCTTCTTGTTTTGTTTCTTGTTTTATATTATTTTCCATTTTTATTTCCTTTGGGACACGGCCTTAGTTATATTTTAATAATGTCAATAAACTTATGAACATAAATTAATTTGACAATTTTTCTAATTCTTCTATAGAAAGAAGAACGCCTTGCTTATTTGAAAATTGTGATAATTTTAATTTTCCTGTATTAAATATATCAACTCTTTTTTTATTTCCTAATATAGCTATTTTAACATCATTACTTTGAGTTTTTAACCACTCAGGATATGTTGTTTTAGCTGGAACTTGACCATTAATAGAGGCACGACGGCTATTAGACAAGTTTGCAAGTTTTCTTTTTTGTAATCTATTATTTTTTATATTTGATAATTCATTAATAGATTTTATAATAGGTACTGTTGTTGACCTACAATTAAAATGTTGAGGTGGTTTTGGTGCAATATTATTGTTTAAGGAATAAACCTTACCATCTAGTCTTGAACAAATTAATGATGTTCTAGAATCTAATGTTGCAACATATTGATAACCTTTAATTATATCATCATTTAATTTATAGGTTTGATTAGCTACATAACTTGATGTTTCAGTTATAGCAGTTCTTGTTAATGTTTGTAATTGAACAGATGATAAACTTAAGCCTATTTTTCCAACATCTTTAGCTATATTAATAGCAGCTTTATTATTTATCATTCCTAATTTAACAATACCTTTTATTTTTCTTTGTTGTAATATATTTATTGAAGTAATTTGTGATGCAAATGTTCCATTAGATTTTATGATTAAATCATTAACCTTAATTTTATCATTTACACCTTTTGCTTTATAAATATTAAATAAAGAATTATTAAATAAATTTTTATAAAATCTAGCACTAACTCCTGCTAATTTATTTAATTCCTTAATACCTTCTTTATAAATTGTTTTATAAGTTTTACGAATTTCCATATTAATAGATCTATTTAATTTATTAATATTTTCAGTACCTATATTAAGTACTTTTCTTTGTAATCTTATTTTGTGTGATGCCAAAATTTTAGAAATTTCAGTATCCAATCTCTTTTCGTAAAGAGTTAATAACGCACGATGTTTCAGCGTTTTTGAATATACATCATCATTTATAGTCATTCTAATTCCTTAATTAATTTTTATCATCTTCTATTACTTTTTCAGACTTAGGATCTTTCATTTCATCAGATATTCTTGTAGAATAAGTAGATGCTAAAATATTTAATTTATCTAAATCAATAGATGTTAACATTTTTTTATGATTAATATCAGTTAATATTGCTATATTATTTACAACTGTTTGTGGTAATTCACTTTCTTTAAATTCCTTACCATCTATATTAATTTTTCTTTCTTCAACTTTATCTTTATTATCACTCATTTTATTATCCTTTATTATTATTATTGTTTATTTTCTTTTTCTTTTCTTTTTAGATTTTTCTTCTTTTTTCTTTTTAGAAGATTTTTTCTTTCCATAAGCCATATTATTTGCCTTTTCTTTTTTTGTACGCCATATTAAGTATTTTCTCCTTTTTTTTCGTAGCATTGAAATTTTACATAAAATCTATTTGAATTTACAAGATTTTCGCCTAAATTATTTAGTATACTATTAGATGTAGTATAACCACTTGTAATACAATGATAATAATTTTTAAATAAAACATCATGCGTAACTTCTTTAAAACATTTTTCTCCAGTACCAGTACATAACATAAGAATTAAAATATAATTTGCCATATTAACCCCATAAACTTCCAGTTATAGTGCCTTTATTATATTCAGTAGCTCTACTTTCAAAAAAGTTAGCATGTTCAACACCATTAATAACCCAATCAAGCCAACTTAATGGATTTTCTTTCACTTTATAATTTGGTTTTAATGATAATTGTAATAATCTTCTATCGGCAATATATCTTATATATTGTTTAACATCTTCAGATTTTAAACCCCTAATACCACCTTTAGCAAATGCAAGATCTATAAATTTATCTTCTAGATCTACCATTTCTCTAGCAGTTTGGTATATTTCAGCTTTAAACTTCTCAGTCCATACTTCAGGATTTTCTTTTACTAATTGATGGAATAATTTAATCATCCCTTCAACGTGATGTGTTTCATCCCTTATTGACCAGGTAACTATTTGACACATTCCCTTCATACGACCAAATCTTTGAAAGTTTAATAGCATAACAAATGATGCAAATAATTGTAAACCTTCACCAAAAGCAC
>TARA_R110000772_G_scaffold46813_3_pt1 | contig 20773 bp, 17 predicted proteins | sample TARA_R110000772 | Tara Oceans TARA_R110000772 (sample SAMEA4397948) | marine metagenome | biome: Polar Biome; feature: [SRF] surface water layer (ENVO:00010504); material: water (ENVO:00002006), including particulate matter (ENVO:01000060) such as... | depth 5 m | reverse complement strand
GCGATTTCGGTGTCGAGCAATTCCGGCGTCATCGCGCCGCAGGCAATCACGCCAAAGCCGCCGGCATTGGAAATCGCGCTGACCAGATTGCGTTCCGAAACCCAGGACATCGCCCCGCACATGATCGCGGTTTCGCAGCCGAGAAAATCGGTACCGCGCTGCATGAGATGCTGGAGTGTGGATTGGGTCATTGCATTTCTTTCTAAAGCCCAGCCCCCCGAAGGGGAGAGAAAATGGTCAGGCCGCGTCGACCGCATCCAGCCCGTAGGCCGTATGCAGAACGCGCAGCGCCAGTTCGGTATAATCTTCCTCGATCAGCACGCTGACCTTGATCTCCGATGTCGTGATCGCCTGGATATTGACGCCGCGATCGGCCAGCGCGCGGAACATCGTCGACGCGATACCGGCGTGGCTCTTCATGCCGACGCCGACGACCGATATCTTGGCGACATTGGTGTCGGGGATCAGGCGGTTGAATCCGATTTTTGCCTGCGCGCCTTCCAGCACCTGCATCGCGCGGTCGAGATCGACGCTGGGCACGGTGAAGGTCACGTCGGTTTCGCCTTTTTCGCGGCCGACGTTCTGGATGATCATGTCGACATTGATCGCGGCATCGGCGAGCGGCGCGAAAATATCGGCAACGGCGCCCGGCTTGTCGGGCACGCGGGTCAGGGTGATCTTGGCTTCATTCTTGTCATGGGCGATGCCGGTGATCAGCTTCCGTTCCATATCTTCTATCTCCATTTCGTCTTCGCTGACAATCATCGTGCCGGGCAGGTCGTCGGCGGTCCAGTTGGTATTTTCATCGGTGAAGGACGAGAGCACCTGGATGCGCACGCCTTCTTTCATCGCCAGTCCGACCGAGCGGGTCTGCAACACTTTCGCGCCGACGCTGGCCAGTTCGAGCATTTCCTCGAAGGTGACCTTGTTGAGCTTTTGCGCCCGCGTCACGATGCGCGGGTCGGTGGTATAGACGCCGTCGACGTCGGTGTAGATATCGCAGCGATCAGCCTTGACCGCTGCCGCTATCGCGACCGCGCTGGTGTCGGAGCCGCCGCGGCCGAGAGTCGTCACCCGGCCCTCGTCGCTGAGGCCCTGAAAACCGGGAATGATGGCGATCTCGCCGCTCTGCATGGCGGCGGTCAGGGCTCCGGCGTCGATCGAGTCGATCCGTGCCTTGCTGTGCGCCTCGATCGTACGGATCGGCATTTGCCAGCCGAGCCAGCTGCGTGCCTTGGCGCCGAGAGACTGCAAGGCGACGGCGAGCAAGCCTGCGGTAACCTGTTCTCCCGAAGCCACGACCACGTCATATTCGGCCGGATCATAGAGCGAACTGGCTTCGCGGCAGAAATTGACCAGCCGGTCGGTGTCGCCCGCCATGGCGGAAACGACGACGGCGACTTCATGGCCGGCATCGGACTGCTGCTTGACGATCTGCGCCACCCGACGGATGCGTTCGATTCCGGCCATCGAGGTGCCGCCAAATTTCATCACTATGCGTGCCATAATATTGTCGGAAAAACTTTCGTTAAAAAGGGCCTGAACAGGATTGAAAAGCCTGATAAAGAGGGGGCATGACAAAGGCAAGTAGCACGATCAATCCGGCGGAAGCCGCGCATTTTGGCACTCTCGCGGCGGAATGGTGGGACCCGAAGGGCAGTTCGGCGATGCTGCACCGTCTCAATCCTGTGCGCCTGGCCTATATACGCGAGGCGATTGACCTGCATTTTGACTGCGATTCAAGCCAGCTCAGGCCGTTGGCAGGAAAGAAAGCGCTCGACGTCGGCTGCGGCGCGGGCCTGCTTTGCGAGCCGCTGGCACGGATGGGCGCCAAGGTCACCGGCCTCGATGCCGCACCGGAAAATATCGCTGCGGCCAGGGCGCATGCAGAACCGCAGGGGCTGGACATCGACTATCGCAACGAGGCGATCGAGAATTTCGGCGGCAGGGACCATGATCTGGTGACGTCGCTGGAGGTGCTCGAACATGTCGACGATCCGCAGGCCTTCATTGATGGTCTGGCAAAGGCTCTGGCCGATGACGGCCTGATGATCATCTCGACGCCCAATCGCACCGCCATGTCGAAACTGCTGCTGGTCGAACTGGCCGAGATTACCGGACAAATCCCGCGCGGCACCCATCATCATGACCAGTTTATCACGCCGGAAGAGCTGGAGAAGATGCTCGGCAACGCCGGTCTGCAGGTTACCGATTCCACCGGCCTGTCCTACAGCCCGGCGAAAGGCTTTGCGCTGTCCGACAATCTGAAGCTCAATTATCTGATGACGGTGGTCAAGGCCTGACCGGCGGCCAGTCCCGTGAATGGCGCACAGCGAATATCGCTAGAAATCCACTTTTTCATAATGTGGCGGCGGTGCGATCACTTCCATCCGTTCGGACAATAGGGGCCGGAACGAAGGCCGCGATTTGAACATCGCGTACCAGGCCTTGGTCTGTTCGTGGCCGGCCCAGTCGATCGCGCCGAGATAATCGGCGACCGAAATCTGCGCGGCGGCGGCGAGGTCGGCGAGGCTCATCGTCGCCCCGGCCAGCCAGCTGCGGTGGTCGATCAGATAGTCGATATAGTCGAGATGCGAATTGGCCCGGCGCATGGCCTCGCGCAGCACCTTGGCGTCGGGCGGTTCGCGCCGGATCAGCCGCTTGTGCATCCGCTCGTGCAGCATCGGCGCGGTGACGTCGCCGTAAAATTGTTCGTCGAACCAGGCGACCAGCCGCCGGATCTCTGCCCGGTTGACCGCCGTGCCGTTGATCATCGGGACTTTTTCGACCGTTTCCTCGATATATTCGCAAATCGCGACGCTATCGACGAGGTGGATGTCGCGTTCGGCATGTTTCATCACCGGGGTCCGTCCGGTCGGGTTCATCGACAGAAATTCGTCGCGCTGATCCCACGGTGATTCGCGCACCAGCTCATAGCCGACCGACTTCTCGCCCAGCAGCAAGCGGACTTTACGGGAAAACGGACATAGGGGGAATTGGTACAACTGCCACATGCACTTCGCTTAATCCCGATTGGACGCCGGGGGAAGGGACTTGATGCATTGGTGAGCGAATTTTACCGCCAGATCGGGACAGGCCTAGTCCGGCTGATAGATGGCCAGCCGGTTGCCCGCCGGATCCAGGCATTCAAATCGCCGTCCGCCGGGGAAGGCGAAAATCTCTTTGACGATTTCGCCGTTCGCGGCCTTGACCTGTGCGAGCGATGCTTCGAGATCATCGGTCTCGAATGTCGGCATCGGAGCAACCGGCTCGGAACCTGCTGCAATGCCGATTTGCACCGGTCCGCCTTCGACCGCGGCATATTCCGGACCATAGTCGGTGAAGGCAAAGCCGAAGGCCTGTTCATAAAATGCCTTGCTGGCGGGCAGGTCACCGGCTTTCATTTCGAGATAATTGGGGGTGATTTTGGGCATGGTTCCGCTTCCTTGTTTCGCACCGATTCGAGACGATGCCATCATAGGGAATGGGCAGATCAAAACAAGAACATATAGACAGTCCTACTCCGCCGCCTCGATCACCTCTCTGTCCGAGAGCGGATGCGCGATCCGGCTGACCATTTCCTTGGGGCAGACCTGCCAGAAGCGGTCCCGCCAGCGGTCCCAGTCGCGCAATATCGCTTCCGACCATTTGCTGTCGGTGGTCCTGTGATGGCGCTCGACCAGCCCATACAGATGCGCTTCCCAATAAGCGCTGTCGAGCCGCTGCCAGACGATGCTTTCACCGTTGGCCATTTTTTCGAAATTGTCGTCGGTGTCGAGAATGAAGGCCATGCCGCCGGTCATGCCGGCGCCAAAATTGCTGCCGACCGGGCCGAGGATGACGGCATTGCCGCCGGTCATATATTCGCAGCCATTGGCGCCGCAGCCCTCGACCACGACATTGGCACCGCTGTTGCGCACGGCGAACCGTTCGCCGGCCTGTCCGGCGGCGTATAGCTGCCCGGCGGTGGCGCCGTAGAGCACGGTGTTGCCGATGATCGTATTGTCCTGGCTGACCAGCGGCGAGCTGACCATCGGGCGGACGACGATCTTGCCGCCGCACAAGCCCTTGCCGACATAGTCGTTGGAATCGCCAAAGACTTCCAGCGTGATTCCCTGACAGAGGAAGGCGCCGAGCGACTGGCCCGCCGACCCGCGCAGGCGGATGTGGACATGATCCTCGTTCAAGGTGCTCATGCCATATTTGGCGGTGATTTCGGCGGAGAAGCGGGTGCCGACGGCGCGGTGGGTGTTTCGCACCGTATAGGTGAGCTGCATCTTTTCGCGCCGTTCGAACACCGGTTTTGCGTCGTCGATCATTTCCGCATCGAGACTGTCGGGCACTTCGTTGCGCGGCGTGTCGATGTTGAAGCTGCGCTGGTCATCGCGCGCGTCGACCTTGGCGAGGATGGGGTTGAGGTCGAGATCGTCGAGATGCTCGGCGCCGCGGCTGACCTGCCGGAGCAGTTCGGTGCGGCCGATGATCTCCTTGAGCGAGCGATAGCCAAGGCGCGCCAGTATCTCGCGCACTTCCTCAGCCATATAGGTCATCAGATTAATCACCTTTTCCGGCGTACCGGTGAATTTCTCGCGCAGCCGTTCGTCCTGCACGCAGACGCCGACCGGGCAGGTATTGCTGTGGCACTGGCGGACCATGATGCAGCCCATCGCGACCAGACTGAGCGTGCCGAGCCCGAATTCCTCGGCACCGAGGATCGCGGCGATGACGATATCGCGACCGGTCTTGAGCCCGCCGTCGGTGCGCAATTTCACCCGGTGGCGCAGGCCGTTGAGGGTGAGCACCTGGTTGGCTTCCGACAGTCCCATTTCCCAGGGCGTGCCGGCAAATTTGATCGAGGTCTGCGGCGATGCACCGGTGCCGCCGGTGTTGCCGGAGATCAGGATGACATCGGCATGGGCCTTGGCCACCCCGGCGGCGATCGTGCCGATGCCGGCCGAGGAGACCAGCTTGACGCAGACCTGCGCGCGCGGGTTGATCTGCTTGAGATCGTAGATCAGCTGGGCTAGATCCTCGATCGAGTAGATGTCATGATGCGGCGGCGGCGAGATCAGGGTGACGCCGGGCGTCGAATGGCGCAGCTTGGCGATAAATTCGGTGACCTTGAAGCCGGGCAGCTGGCCGCCCTCGCCGGGCTTGGCGCCTTGGGCGACCTTGATTTCGATTTCCTCGCAGGCACCGAGATATTCCGAGGTCACACCGAAGCGGCCCGAGGCGACCTGCTTGATCGGGCTCGAGGCATTGTCGCCATTTTCATAGGGCGTGTAGCGGCGCTTTTCCTCGCCGCCTTCGCCGGAAACGGACTTCGCGCCGATCCGGTTCATCGCGATGGCGAGCGTCTCGTGCGCTTCTGGGCTCAGTGCGCCGAGCGACATGCCCGGCGTGTTAAAGCGCTTGCGGACTTCGGTGATCGCTTCAACCTCGTCGATCGGGACCGGTTCCGGCGCGTAGTTGAACTCCATCAGATCGCGGAGATAGATCGGCTCGAGCTCGCGCACGCCCTGGGAAAACTGGAGGTAGGACGAATAGCTGTCATGGGCGACCGCCGTCTGCAGAAGGTGCATCAGATGGGCGTCATAGGCATGGGCTTCGCCGCCGTCGCGCTGCTTGTAGAAACCGCCGACCGGCAGGCGGACGATCGCCGGCTCGAACGCCGCTTCGTGCTTTTCCTGGGCGTTGATGAACAGAGAGGCATAGCCTTCGCCGGAAATCTTGGTCGGCATGCCGGGGAACAGGTCGTTGCACAGCGCGCGGGACAGGCCGACGGCCTCGAAATTATAGCCGCCGCGATAGCTGGAAATGACGGCAATGCCCATTTTGGAGAGAATCTTGAGCAGGCCGTCGTCGACCGCTTTCTTGTGCCGCACCAGACATCCGTCCAGCGTGAGCTCGCCGAACAGACCGCGGGCATGGCGGTCGGTAATGGCCGCTTCCGCCATATAGGCATTGACCGTGGTCGCGCCGACGCCGATCAATACGGCATAGCAATGGGTGTCGAGACATTCCGCCGCGCGGACGTTGACCGAAGCATAGGAGCGCAGCCCCTTGCGGACGAGATGCGTGTGCACTGCCGCGGTGGCGATCACCATCGAGATCGCCATCCGGTCCTCGTCAATATCCTCGTCGGTGAGGAAGATTTCGGTCTTTCCGGCGCGCACTGCCTGCTCCGCTTCCGCGCGGATCCGGGCGAGAGAGTCGCGCAATTCGATCGCGTTTCCGGTGGTCGCCATGGTGCAGTCGATCTGCGCCACTGCATCGCCAAAACCCAGCTTCAGCCGCTCCCACATGGCGCAGCTGAGCACCGGACTTTCGAGCACCATCACGTCCTCGTTCTGGCTGTCCTGCTCGAGGATGTTGGCGAGATTGGAAAAGCGCGTGCGCAGGCTCATCACGTGGCGCTCGCGCAGGCTGTCGATCGGCGGGTTGGTGACCTGGGAGAAATTCTGCTTGAAGAAGTGACTGATCTGGCGCGGCTTGCGGCTGATCACCGCGAGCGGCGTATCGTCGCCCATCGATCCGATTGCTTCCTTGGCATCCTCGACCATCGGCGCGAGGATCATTTCCATGTCCTCGAGCGTATGGCCGGCCGCGGTCTGGCGGCGGATCAATTCCTCTTTGGAATATCCCATGCCCGAATTTTCGGGGGCGGGCGGCAGATCGTCGACGGTCTGAAATCCCTTGACCAGATCGGCATAAGGTTCTTCCGAAGCGATCCGGTCCTTGAGCTCGCGATCCTTGAACAGGACGCCGGCATCGAGATCCACCGCGATCATCTGTCCGGGGCCGAGACGACCCTTCTCGACAACCTGGCTTTCGGGCACGACGACCAGACCGGATTCGCTGCCGATGATCAGCAGATTGTCGGCCGTGATCGAATAGCGCAACGGCCGGAGCGCGTTGCGGTCGACCCCGGCGACGGCCCAGTGGCCATCGGTCATCGCCAGCGCGGCCGGGCCATCCCATGGCTCCATGACGCTGGCCATATATTCGTACATCGCCTGGTGGGCGGGGTCGATGTCCGGATCGTTTTGCCACGCCTGGGGCACCAGCATGATCTTCGCGGTCGGCGCATCGCGGCCCGAGCGGCAAATGGTCTCGAAAACCGCATCCAATGCCGCGGTGTCGGAGGAGCCGGCCGGAATCACCGGCTTGATATCCTCGCTATGGTCACCGAAGGCGAGGCTCGCCATCTTGATCTCGTGGCTCTTCATCCAGTTCTTGTTGCCGCGAATGGTGTTGATTTCGCCATTATGCGCGAGGCAACGGAACGGCTGGGCCAGCCACCATTGCGGGAAGGTGTTGGTCGAATAGCGCTGGTGGAAAATCGCCACCCGGCTTTCGAACCGCTCGTCGGTCAGGTCGGGATAGAAGACCGAGAGGGATTCGGCGAGGAACAGGCCCTTGTAGATGATCGAACGGCAGGACAGGCTGCAGATATAGAAATCCTGGACCTGCGCGGCGATCACCTTCTTCTCGATCCGGCGGCGGATGAGATAGAGATTCTTCTCGAACTCGCGCGCGTCCTGCCGGTCCGGCATCGGGCCGGCGATCATGATCTGCTCGATCTCGGGGCGGGTGTTCTGGGCTTTCTGGCCGATCACCGACACATCGACCGGCACCTGACGCCAGCCATAGATGGTGTAGCCGGCCTCGATGATTTCGGCCTCAACGATCGTGCGGCACATTTCCTGGGCATTGAGATCGGTGCGCGGCAGGAAGATCATGCCCACGGCGAGCCGGTTCGGGCGGACCTTGTGGCCGCTGTCGGCAATCGCATCGTCGAAGAAGCGCTCGGGCAGATCGACGTGCAGGCCGGCGCCATCGCCGGTCATGCCGTCGGCATCGACCGCGCCGCGGTGCCAGACCGCCTTCAGCGCATCAATGGCCGAGGCAACCACGCGTCGCGACGGCTTGCCATCAGTTGCCGCAACCAGGCCGACACCGCAGGCATCGCCTTCATAGTCGGGCCGGTACATGCCTTCGCGGGCGAGTCGTTCATGCTCGGGGGTCGGGTAATGGTGGGTCATTCGGTTTCTCTCTTGGTCCGGCTGAAGGCGTTTCGGCCTCCGCGATCACCTGTTAAAATTCTTCCGCCATGCTGGCGTCGCTGTCCTCTTCGGGATATTCCGCACCCTTTGGCGGCGGCAAATGGGCGGTGGCTTCCTCGACCTTTTCCATGATCGCCGGCATCGCCTGCATCATCTCGGGCACAAAGCTCATCATCGACTGCATCATTTCCGGATCGACAAAGACCATCATATAGTCGCGTGCGAAGGCACCACCGGTTTCGGTCGCGAAAAAGGCGTTCATCTCAGCGAGCTGATCCGCCGTAAATTTCCGGGCGTAGATATTGGCAAGGCTTTTGCGCAGCGCCGGCTCCATGCTGGTCATCAGGTCGACCATCTCGTTGGTCATGACCCTGGTCGATATTTGCATCCGCTCCCTGAAATGCGGGTCTCTTTCCAGCATCATATCATTGATCGAGGCATCGCCGAGTTCATCGAGTTCTGGATCATCAATGCCCATGCCCTTCATCGTCTCCGCCATCGGCCGGTCGAAGCTCTGGCTGATGATACTGTCCATCATCTGGTCCATCGTGCCCTTCATCATCCGCTCATAGGTGCCAAGCGGGAAGAGATAGTCGACCGTGACCTTGGCCGCGGCGAGCCGGGCGGGGTCAATTGCTGGTTGTACAACATCCCCGACCGGCGCGGTTGAATCCTGCGCAATCGCGGGGCTGCTCAATGCCAGAGCCAAGGGGGCGGCAAAAGTTGCGAATAATATTTTCATGTTCATGCTCCATTCGCGGTCTAGGCCGCTACCTTTTCAGCCAGTTTCTTCTCGCGCAGAAACCGGTGCATATGTTCGGTCACGTCGCGGCCATCGCGAATGCCCCAGACGACCAGGCTGGCGCCGCGAACGATGTCGCCGGCGGCGAAGACGCCTTCCATATTGGTCATCATCGACTTGTGATCGACCCGCAACGTGCCCCACCGCGTGACCGACAGGTCCGGGCAGCCAAACAGATCGGGCAGGTCTTCCGCATCAAAGCCGAGCGCCTTGATCACCAGATCAGCCTCGAGAGTGAAATCGCTGGCCGGCTCGACTTCCGGCGAACGACGGCCGCTGGCGTCCGGCGCGCCGAGCCGCATGCGGTTGGCCCGGACCGCGGTCACATGATCGGTGCCCTCGATCGCCTTCGGCGCGGACAGCCAGACAAATTCGACGCCTTCTTCCTCGGCGTTGCGCACTTCATTCTGCGAACCCGGCATGTTGGCGCGGTCGCGGCGATAGAGGCATTTGACCGATTTTGCACCCTGCCGGATCGAGGTCCGCACGCAGTCCATCGCGGTATCGCCGCCGCCGATCACGACGACATTCTTGCCCTTGGCATTATAGCGCCCATTGTCGAAATCGGGAACTTGATCGCCGAAACTCTTGCGGTTGGAGGCGATCAGAAAGTCGAGCGCCTTTTCGACCCCAGGCGCGCCGACGCCCGGCATCTGGATTTCGCGCGCCTTGTAGACGCCGGTGGCGACCAGGATTGCATCATGTTTGTCGCGCAGCTCTTCCAGCGTCGCGTCGCGACCGACTTCGAAATTCTCGTGGAAGTGGATGCCGCCATCCTTGAGCCGCTGCACCCGGCGCATGATCACTTCCTTTTCCAGCTTGAAGCCCGGAATGCCGTAGGTCAGCAATCCGCCGGCGCGGTCGTGGCGGTCATAGACATGCACGTCGTAACCGGCGACGCGCAGATATTCTGCGGCGGTCAGGCCAGCGGGCCCGGCACCGATGATGCCGACCGACTGGCCCGTTGGCCGGCCGGGCTGCAGCGGTTCGACCCAGCCTTCTTCCCAGGCGGTGTCGGTGATATATTTCTCGACAGAACCGATGGTGACCGCGCCATGGCCGGAAAATTCGATCACGCAATTGCCCTCGCACAGGCGGTCCTGCGGGCAGATGCGGCCGCAGATTTCCGGCATGGTCGATGTCAGATTGGACATTTCATAGGCTTCGCGCAGGCGGCCCTCGGCGGTCAGGCGGAGCCAGTCGGGGATATGATTGTGCAGCGGGCAGTGGACCGAACAATAAGGCACGCCGCATTGCGAGCAGCGGGCGGCCTGTTCCGCGGCCTTGTCCGGCGCATAGCGGTCGGCGATCTCGCGAAAATCCTCGGCGCGGAGGCCGGGCTCGCGCTTCTCGGGATAGGCCTGGCCATCCTCGACAAATTTCAGCATTTCCAGTTTCTGCGGGCTTTTTGCCATGCGAGACGCTCGTTTCCGGTAGTTTTGATTAGGGTCACAGGCCCGTTTGCGCGGACCACAAGAGTGAAATAACCCAGAAAGGAGCCAGAGTCACGGATAAATTGCCAACAAGGACAGTATATATGTCCTATTATGCCTCAAATGGAATCTTATTCAACCTGCTTCCGGCTTTTTCGGCACAGATAGTATCGCATCGGCCATATATTTTCCTCACGACAACTGTCTGGTGAAACGCTATTGCGCGTCAAACCAACTTACGGGCTGCTCATGACCTTCATCCAAATGCTGCTCCTCGCGATCGTGCAGGGCGTTACCGAATTTCTGCCGATATCCTCGTCGGGGCACCTGATCCTCCTGCCGGTCTTCACCGGCTATGCCGACCAGGGGCCGATGATCGACATTGCCGTGCATGTCGGTTCGCTGCTCGCGATCATCACCTATTTTTTCAGGGACGTCTGGTCGCTGGGCAAGGGCGGCCTCGCCACCATCGGCATCGGCCAGGCCCCGGCCGAACGACGCTTGTTCTGGTGGATCATCATCGGCACGATCCCGGCGGTCATCGTCGGTCTGTTCCTCAAGACTGGCGGCTATCTCGACGGTTTCCGCAGCACCACCTTGGTCGGTGCCAATCTGATCATCTACGGCATCCTGCTGGGCATCGCCGACCGTTTCGGACGGCAGGTCAAATCCTTCGAGCAGCTGACGCTGAAGGACGGTATCATCGTTGGCCTCGCGCAGGCGATGGCGCTCATCCCCGGCACCAGCCGTTCTGGCGTGACCATGACCGCAGCGCGGTTTCTCGGCTATAGCCGCGTCGAGGCGGCGCGCTTTTCCTTCCTGCTGTCGATTCCGGCGGTGGCTGGTGCCGGCGTGCTGATCATTCCCGATCTGATGGGTGCCAGCACCGAATTGCTCAAGGAAGCGCTGATCACCGGCGCGCTGACCTTTGTCGCGGCTCTCGCCACCATGACCTTCCTGATGCGCTTTCTGCGCAAGGCCTCGATGATGGTTTTCGTCGTCTACCGCGTTGCCATGGGCATCGCGCTGCTCACGCTTTTCTAGCGGCTCAGCTTGCCTTGGCGCGAGCTCCGAACCGGCCGTGGGCAGTATATTTTTCCATCCAGCCACTGGCGACCGCAGCGAGCGGTGTCGGCGCAACGCCAAAGGCATCCAGCCCCTTGGCGGTTGGCGCCACGACATTGTCTTTCTGCAGCATCTTGTACTGATCCGACGTGATCGGGGCACCGGGCAGCGGTCCCAGAACAGTCGCCATCATCTTGGCGGCAAAATCCGGGACATCGACAAAAGTGCGCTCGCGGCCGGTCATCGCGGCGATGCGGCGGTTGAGTTCGCCCATGCTGATCACTTCCGGACCGCCCAGTTCAAATGTCTGTCCGGCATATAGCGCAGGCTGGCTGAGCGCCTGCGCCACGACATCGGCGACATCGCCGACAAAGATCGGCTGGAATTTCGTCGCGCTGCCGATGACCGGCACGACCGGCAGCATCTGGATCATCGCGGCAAAGCGGTTGATGAATTCATCCTCGCGACCAAAGACGATCGAGGGTCTCAATATGATCGCGTCGGGAAATGCCTCGAGCACCGCCCGCTCGCCTTCGCCCTTGCTGCGGCCATAGCGCGACGGTGAAGCGGTATCGGCGCCAATCGCGGACAGCTGGACCATGGTCTTGCAGCCGGCAGCAGCGGCGGCCTTGGCGACATTGCGCGCGCCGTCGACATGGATGCGGGTGAAATCGCCGTTGAGCACGCCGACCAGATTGACCACGGCATCGCAGCCCCGGACCGCGCGGGTGACGCTGTCCGGCTTGGTGATGTCGGCGCTGGCAAACTGTGTCTGGCCGAGATTGCCCAGCGGCTTGATATGCATGGCGTTCTTGATATTGCGCTCGGCAATCCGCAACCGCGCACCGCGCGCCAGCAGCTCCTGGGCAACATAGCGGCCCAGAAAACCGCCGCCGCCAAATATGCAAATCAAACGTCCATCGAGATCCATGTTCATCTTCCACTCATGCCTTGGTTTCCGCTTAGCCTCTGCCCCAGCGCGGCGGGCGAAGCAACAGCCGATTCTTTCCCCAGACTAGCATATTCCGCGCGATCTGGCAGCGCTTCTCCCTCCCCCGCGCCGCCGCGCCGACGGGGCACGGACATTTGTCCGATGAATCGCGATATGAATCATTGACAGCTCAGCCACCAAGAGGCTAATCGCCCGCCTCTATCAGGTGGTATCGAGACGATCACCGCCTGCATGGGCCCAGATGGCGGAATTGGTAGACGCGCTAGCTTCAGGTGTTAGTATTCGTAAGGATGTGGAGGTTCGAGTCCTCTTCTGGGCACCATACATATGTTTCTCGCTGTATCCGATCATCTCTCAAAGTACTGGAAAACTAACATAATTCTGCTATAGGATATGTCAGGCTGTCCCTGCATGTTTCTAAGAAAGCCCCCATAATCCGATTGATTTGGGGGCCTATTTGGGGGCTTGGTAGGACATATGCCGGTTTTGAACCGATTGTCTGAGAAGATTGTTTATGGCGCTAAAAGATACGGAAATCCGAGCAGCGAACGCTCCTTGCCACATCCTCATCATGTTATAGGCTAGATCACCTTTCATTACGGAGAGATTCAATTCATCGGCGGCATCATTTCCCATTTTTCTTTCGAGGCTATCTCGACGAACCATTCCTCGGTTAATGGTAACAGAATAGATTGGTAAGCCAGAGTGCCCTTTCTCTCGACTGTTTTCAAATATTGCTCCGCCAGTGGCTTCATTCCACCCTCCTGAAAATTCAGGAAAACGCAGGGTTGGTTCCATGACCTTTCCCGCCATCATCCCTGCACCAGCTTGAAACTGACCTGATAGCGATAGAAATCGATGTTGGTCGTAACCGATAATGCTCGACGCAAACGCAGATCATCTTCGAGCGCTATTATCACCCCGCGGACGGTTTGATCTGAATTGACAAGTTCACCCTGCACATAGCCCATATAGCGTTGAATTTGACCAACCACCGTATCGCTCGCCCGTCCGCGCTTAAGTTCAACTACCAGATAATGGCTCTGATCCTGGGCAATCGCCAGCACGTCGATAGGGCCGGTATCGCTAGGATATTGCTGTCCGATCAATTCGCCTTCGTCACTGACAATATCATAGGCCTGACCCAATTCGGTCTGACTCCAATTGGCCACCAGAAAATCCTCTAAGTGCTTTTCCAATGCAAACGTGCTGGGGTCTTCGATGACCTCACTCGTAGCAGCCCTCTTAACCAAGCAGCCTTTGACAAAGTCGCTTCAGCCCTACCCTCTTGCGCAATTTTGTGAAGATATTCCTGGCTGATCGCTCGAAAGCTGTTTTCAGCCCCCAGTTTAGCCTTCAGCTTTTGTTCCTGCTTCTGCTGAGCGGGATCTATTCCAGTATCAATTTGCAGCTTAGCTGCGTCACGTCTTTGCCGTGCCACCTTCAAACTAATCTGTGGATATTTCCCAAGGGAAAGTTTCTTTTCCTTACCTGAAATGCGAAACTTGAGTTTCCACAATTTGGATCCTGATTTGGTCACCAGAAGATATAGTCCGCCACCGTCGGCGATCTTGTAATCCTTATCGCTAGGCTTCCTATCGCGATAAGATCAGTTCTGAGCCGAGGAAATCATGAAGGAGCAAATGAAAACCGAACAAGCACCCGTTTTGCGCTTTCCCGGATTTTCTCGAGCATGGGATTTTAGAACGCTGGGAGATTTCTTGACTTTCAAGAATGGAGTAAACGCCGACAAGTCGATGTATGGTCGTGGTCGAAAGTTCATCAACGTAATGGACGTGATTTCGAATAAGCCCATCTACGTTGATACTATTATAGGGAGCGTTGAAATCTCCGAAAAGGAGTTTGCAAAGAATGAAGTGGTTTTTGGCGACATTCTGTTCCAACGTAGTTCGGAAACAAGAGAGGAGGTAGGGCAATCCAACATATATTTGGACAAAGTGCCTGCGACTTTCGGGGGATTTGTCATTCGCGGTCGTCCGATGGTTCCGATTGAATCTCGCTTCTTCAATGAAATGTTAAAGACAGATCGTGTTCGCAAGGACATGACTAGCCGGAGTGGGGGAAGCACCCGTTACAATATTGGCCAAGAATCACTAGCATCTGTCGCCGTTCACGTTGCCCCTACAATCCCGGAGCGGGAAAAGGTTGCTAATTTTCTGGGAGCAGTGGATGCGCAGGTTACTTTGCTTCGACGGCGGCGGGATGCTTTGCGGGACTATAAAAAGGGGATGATGCAACGCCTCTTCTCGCTAGAATTGCGCTTCACTCGCGACGATGGCACCGCATTCCCCGATTGGCAGGAAAAACGGCTTGGCGAGGTGCTCACGATTGGCAACGGGCGTGACTACAAGCATTTGGAGGCAGGCGATGTACCAGTTTATGGCACAGGTGGTCGAATGAACTTTGTCAATGATTGGCTATATGACGGTAACAGTGTTTGCATCGGACGCAAAGGCGGCGAAGAGTTTCTTCAATCGTGGCACACTTGGCCCTATGAGGTTGTTGAATGACCCAATCGGAAGCCCAACTTGAAGAGAGTCTGATTAGGCGCCTCGGCGGCTTGGGTTATGAACGAATCGCGATACGCACAGAGGAGGAACTCCTCGCCAATTTGAAGGCGCAATTGGAGAAACATAACAAAGTCAAACTGTCTGATGCCGAGTTTGCGAAAGTGCTCAATCATCTCGACAAGGGCAATGTTTTTGACAAAGCGGAGACTCTGCGGGACCGCTTCCCTCTTATCCGCGAAGATGGCGAAACCATCTGGATCGAATTTATGAACCAGAAGGAATGGTGCCAGAACCAATATCAGGTCACCAACCAGATTAGCATGGACGGCGGCAACTATAAAAACCGCTATGATGTGACGCTGTTGGTCAACGGCCTGCCTCTGGTGCAAATCGAGTTGAAGCGGCGCGGGCTGGAACTGAAAGAAGCATTTAATCAGATCAATCGCTATCAGCGGCACAGCTTCTGGTCCGGCACGGGCCTGTTCCAATATGTCCAGATTTTCGTGATTTCCAACGGCGTGAACACCAAATATTACGCCAACAACCGCAAGCAAAGTTTCAAGCAGACCTTCTTCTGGGCCAAGGAAGGCAATAGCATCATCACGCAGTTGGACGCCTTTGCCGACGTATTCCTTGAAAAATGCCACGTCTCCAAGATGATCGCCAAATATACCGTGCTGCACCAATCAGACAAAATCCTGATGGTGCTGCGGCCCTATCAATATTACGCGGTCGAGGCGTTGATTGACCGGGTGAAGACCAGCGACAAAAATGGCTATGTCTGGCACACAACGGGCTCGGGCAAGACCCTGACCAGCTTCAAGGCATCGCAGATATTGATGGACCTGCCGGAAACGGAAAAGGTAGTATTCGTCGTTGATCGCGCTGATCTGGATTACCAGACAACGAAAGAGTTTAACTATTTTAGCGATGGCAGCGTCGATGGCACGGACAACACCAAAGCCTTGGTCAAACAGTTCGGGGATGCAAATCGCAGCCTGATCGTCACCACCATCCAGAAACTGAACACGGCTATTTCCAAGGCCAGCTACCTCAAGACAATGGAGGGGCTTGCCAATAAGCGGGTCATCTTCATTTTTGATGAATGCCACCGTTCGCAATTTGGCGACACGCATTTGCGGATCACCAAGTTTTTCAAGAATTTTCAGATGTTCGGCTTCACCGGCACTCCGATATTCGAGGACAATGCCCTTAAGAACGAAAGAGGCAAACGCACAACCAAGGATCTATTTGGTGAACGGCTGCACCGTTACGTCATCACCGATGCGATCCGCGACCAGAATGTGCTCAAATTCTCGGTAGAGTATTGGGGCAAACTTGTCGGGAAAGATGGCAAGCTACTCGATGACGAGCAAGTCGCCGGAATTAACAAGAAAGAGTTTTTCGAGAATCCGGACCGGATTGTTAATATTACCGACTGGATCATCCAGAACCACGACCGCAAAACACACAACCGCAAATTCAGTGCAATATTCGCTGTCGGTAGCGTCGATGCGCTGATTCAATATTATGATGCGTTCAAGGCACGGCGGGATGCCGGCGACACAGATTTGCGGGTAGCGACGATCTTTACCTTCGGCGCGAACGAAGCCGATGACGATGCCAATGGCATGATCGAAGACCCGGACGAAATCACCCCGCCCAGCAGCAGCGATAGCCGCAGCAAAGACAAGCGCGAGAAGCTGGATAGCTATATTGCGGACTATAACGCGCTCTATGGCACCAAGAACTCGGCAAAGGACGGCAGTGCCTTCTACACCTATTACAAGGCGTTGAGTAAGCGGATCAAGGATCGGGAGAAGGAAAACGCGAAGACGGCTGACCGGCTCGATATATTGCTGGTCGTCAATATGTTCCTGACCGGATTTGACGCGAAAATGGTCAACACGCTCTATGTCGACAAGAACTTGCGTTACCATGGGCTGGTGCAGGCTTATTCACGCACCAACCGCATATTGAATGAGGTGAAGAGCCAAGGCAACATCATCAGCTTTCGCAACCTCAAGGAAAAGACCGACGAAGCAATCCGGTTGTTCTCGGACAAGGATGCTTGCGAATCCATCTTTATCGAGCCCTATGATAAACAGGTACCCACTGCCCGGCGAGTGGCAGTTGTCGGGATGGCAACCAAACAAGCTTTACGAATGAGATTAGGGTGCGATGTGGATTGACGGTCCTTGCAAAAGGTGTCCAGCGGCTCATGGGCCGGAAGCGGAATGTCAGCTCTTAGGTAGGGCCATAGCCAATTTTGACGCCACCATGTTCCTCTTGTTTTGCCCAACATTACCAGAGCGGCAGAAATTCAACTTCTGAAGTTGTTTTCCTCCACATGGATAGACAGGTTATATTGGACTGGCTAGGATCACCAGATGCAAGTCAACTCAAAACTAGCGCACCTTTCGGCCGAGCAACTGGTGGATCTTCTCGAGAAATATGGCAACCAATCGATACCGCTTAAGGATATCATCTCTGAGTTTTCAATCCAGACTACACCGAGCGCGCTTAATGCACTTTTGCCGCCGCTAATTCATGAGGAAGCACCTTGCCCCTACTGTGTGGACGTCTTCCTTCAGTCTCGCCGCCCAAATCGTTCCGGCTATACCTCTCCTATCAGGCGTTGCCCCAATTGCGGCCATCAGAACACCGATTATTGCCTATGCCTGAACTGCCGGGAATCGGCAGCTAAAAAACGCCAGTGGATCGAAGAGATCAAGCGCGACTTAATACGCGACGACTATGGAGGTCGTCATTACGATGACAATTTCAAATGCGTTACGCTTCGCGATGCGGTCTACCTCTCGGCGCTTATACGCCAATCGCTTTCAGAAGACTTGGCAGTAGTTGACCCTTACGCACCCGGCCCGCCGTTGCTTGCTCCAACCGGCGATCACATGCGGGAAATCACAATGCATCTTCAGGGGAAAGTTTTGCTCGCGGTTGACCCGGAGAGTCCAATTGATGCCTTTGTCTTCAATGAAGAGTTGACCGAGGCTCATTCCTACTACCCTGCAAAAGTCGATTGGCTGTTTCTTCCAGGCCTAGCCCCGGCCAGTAAGCGGCAGTTCATAGCCGACCTCACCGCAGCCATTGATAACAATTGGCCCGACGCATGGCAAAATGACATGCCGAGCTTGTGGCGTGAAATCATCAAGGTCGAAGCTTTCGAATACTTCTTCCACTTGCTGGACCAGCGCGGCTACCAACTCGACAAGATCGGTGAGAAGACGCATGCCGTTTTCGACTTCTTGATTGAGCGCTTTCCTCTTTCGAAAATCTATAATCTTATGTGGCAAGCGGTTCGTGACGTGACCGACTACAACGTCAAGAACGACATCCCGACTTATCGTGCCAAGAACAATTTTGTTGGGGCGATTCAACGCAAGGCCGAGAAGTATATCGCGCAAGGATGGGACTTGAAGGATTCTCGTAGGGATTTTGACTGTCCGCAGACATGGATTAGCTCAACCTTCTTCGATACCTTCATGAAAGTCGGGGAAGACGGATTTACCTCCATGCCACCTCCCGAAAGCGACTAAATCGGTACTAATTGGTGGGGCAGACAGTCTTTCGACTGGAACTCTAAGTCCACATTTGGATGCCAACTCGAAATAATGGACTAAACGCTTACCGGCAGGCTGGTTGGACATACGTGTGCGCCATCCGGCCGCAGATGTCTGTGACCGGTCGTAGTAGAGTGACTTTTAATCCCCACTTCCCTTCTCAAGGAAGCGGATAAATGATTGGTGAAGATAGCGGAGAGTTCAAGCTGAATTGCGATTCCGTCACGGAGAAGGTAATCATGGGGCAGGACAATTACGGCAATCTCAAATGCCCTCTGGTCGCTATTTTGATCTGGGACCAAGGGGCTTGGTCAGTACTGGTTATGCGAATTTCCGACCGACTAATATAAGCACTCTCTGGGATTGTCTGCAAGAAGCATTGGAGCACACTTTATGGATTGCGCGCAATGACGTTCTTGCCAAGCTCGATCGGCGAGTGACGCGTATTGTGAAGGACGGTCCAGCCTTCCGACATAGGCATCTGAATGGATGCAAGCTGGTAGCGGCGCTTGGTCTGGCTATCGTAGAGCTACAAACTGTCGAAAAGGACGTCGATCGTAGATTATGCGAAATGTTCGGTCTTGGTTCCAGTCTTGGATTCCGGCGGCCGCAAGACACGGGCTCAGAGTATATCCCATGACCTTTTGAAGAATAAGCCCCCCACCCCCAACATGATTCGGTTGGCTTATTGGGTGCATCAACAAATTGTACTCGAACCGATCCAAGGAATTAGTCCCGGGGCAGGTATGGGGGCACAGGCAGCATTGATGATAAAATACTTTTTTAAATCAAATGCCTACCGGCTCGACGTGGTTACTCTTCTGGCACCATATTTTCATTCGTTCATGACCGCGAACGATCGCCAAACAGGCCGCGGCGCGACCGTCATCTCCACAAGCTTAAATCGGCATTTGGCCCGCTACATCTCGAAATCCGGCGTGATCTGCTCGTCTTACCCGCGATAATGGATCCAGGCCGCCCAGAGCCATCCGCCGATCAGCAAGGTTCCACCAATCGGTGTTACCGCGCCGAGCCATCGCGGGGCGCCAAAGGCCATTGCGTATAATGTCAGGGCGAAAACGGCGGAGCCGACCAGAAGCAGGATCGCCGGACCCCTGGCGACGCCCATGATCGCCAGTGCGGCCACGGCATGGATCAACTGGTACAATCCGCCGGTTCGCAACCAATCCGCTTCCTGTTGTCCCGGCGCTGCATGGGCCCCGAACGCCCCCGCGGCAATGGCCAATGCTGCCGAAACAGCCGCAAATAATCCGATCAGCATATCTCTTCCTTCTCTTTTTTTTCCGACCAGTCGCCGCCCGTTTCTCACCCCGTGGCCTGACCGCGCCGGTGCGCCGGTCATTATTGCCTGAATCATCCGCAATATCAGATGTAGACCATATCGCCGGAATAGCGACATTGGAACATTGGAACATTGGAACATTGGAGAAGCGGAACGCCGCTCAGGTTCGGAATGGCCCGGGCCGTTCAGTGGCGGCTGGACGCCCGGCAATCTTTACCGCAAGAGGAAGCGGACAGGTGCTAGGTGTAGCTGGCAGCACATCCAGCAGGAGATAAAAGGGTGACGAACCAACGCGATACTGGAATGCGATCGGTGTTTCTCGGCTTTTCGGGATCGGGGAAATTTGCAGGCGCCGCGCTGAAAATGCTGTTTGCGATAGGGCTGCTGTCGACGCCCGCCATGCCAGTCGCTGCGGAGGATGGCGCCGAGAGGACCGCTTACCCGGCGGTCCTGCCGCTTCGCGATCGGGCGGATCTCCTCGACAACTGGCTGCAAGAGCGTCTCGACACGATTCTGCCGATGATAATGCGCGAACAGGGCGTTGACATGTGGGTTCTGGTCGCGCGCGAGAATTTCGAGGAGCCGGTGGTTGCATCGATGCTCGATGCCAAAAGCTTCTCGGCCCGGCGCCGCACGATATTGGTGTTTTTCGATCCCGGCGAGGGCCAGCCGGTCGAACGGCTCACGGTCAGCCGCTATGGTCTGGGTGACATGTTCGAGGCGGCCTGGACGCCGGAAACGCAGCCGGACCAATGGCTCCGGCTCGCTGAAATCATCGCCGATCGCAATCCGCAAAAGATTGCGATCAATTCATCGAAACTGACCGCTTATGCCGACGGCATGACGCTGAGCGCCCATGAAGAGATGATGGCGGCGTTACCCGCCGCGCTCCGGTCGCGGGTCGTCCGTGATGAAGTTCTGGCGATACGCTGGCTCGAAACGCGAACGCCATCGGAAATGGCGCGTTACCCGGAGATCGTGGCGCTGGCCCACGCGATTATCGGCGAAGGGCTCTCCGGCAAGGTGATCAGGCCGGGGAT
>TARA_R110000772_G_scaffold5454_1_pt1 | contig 20860 bp, 21 predicted proteins | sample TARA_R110000772 | Tara Oceans TARA_R110000772 (sample SAMEA4397948) | marine metagenome | biome: Polar Biome; feature: [SRF] surface water layer (ENVO:00010504); material: water (ENVO:00002006), including particulate matter (ENVO:01000060) such as... | depth 5 m | reverse complement strand
ATTATTCACAGACTAATGTGGTGGTGTACCCGCAACACTATCAAAACATGTAAGGACGGGGTGATAGACTTTCCGTCTACGATAGTCAAGATGGTTGAGGAGGACACTACAGATGAGAGCTAGACAACTAGAAGAGAAGCTACGACACCAACTAGGTGCTAGTGTTAGTTTAGATGAGGGGACAGGTGGACAGGTGTGGCTCAGATACGACACAGAGGACAGTGACCCCAAGGAGCAGTGGGACAACTATATAGAGGTCGTAGAGGTGCTGAGAGAGTTAGGGCTGGTGCTCGTTGAGCCACAAGTAGAACACGACTGCATCACAGGGGACGTAGAGCATGAGTAGAAGAGAAGCGGAGGGTGCAGCACTACCTCATCAGTACAAGTTCATTATGTCCAAAGCCAAGTATCCAGCCCTAGTCTCAGGACTAGGTGCGGGCAAGACTGAGGCACTGGTGTACCGTACACTCAAGTTCCTGACAGATATACCCAAGGCACGCATCGGCATCTACGAGCCAACCGTTGACCTACTTAAGCGGATAATCTACCCACGGTTCGAGGACATCTTTGCCAACAGTGGCATACCGTACAAGTTGAACAAGAGTGATGGCGTGATGAGCATATGGATGCCCAGCGGCATGGCTCAGATTATCTTCCGTTCGATGGAGAACCCAACACGCATAATTGGTTACGAGGTCCACCACTCCATCTTGGATGAGATAGACACCTTGCCTCAGAACAAGGCGGAGGACGTGTGGTACAGAGTGTTGGCACGGAACAGGAAGGGGTTCATAGACCCTAGCACGAACAAGCGCGGGGTCAACACGGTTGGCATCACTACAACACCTGAGGGCTTCGCGTTCGTCTACAACATGTGGGTCAAGCTCCATGCTGACAACCCTGAGTATGAGCTTATCAGAGGACGCACGGCTGATAACCACCATCTACCTGATGACTACGTTAGTTCACTACGTGCTACGTTCCCACCACAACTGATAGACGCGTACCTAGAGGGTAAGTTTGTTAACCTGATAGGCAACACTGTGTACGATGGCTTCGACCGTGTAGCCAGTAACACTAACAAGACCTTAGAGGCCTTTCCTGAGAGTAGTCCTATCCATATAGGGATGGACTTTAACATCGGTAAAATGGCGGCTGTCATAGGTATGAAGGGTGAAGTAGATGTAGAGCTACAAACTAAACCCGACCTCTATATAGTAGATGAGATATACAATGTTATGGACACACCGGCAATGATAGAAGTGATACATGCGAAATTCCCTCGCCGGTCTATTATTATCTATCCCGATGCAAGTGGTCGCTCACGTAAGTCCATTGATGCCTCTAAGTCAGACATCAAGCTTCTAACCGATGCTGGGTTCAGGATAAGCGCACCATTAAAGAACCCACCAGTAAGAGAACGGGTGCTATCGCTCAATACTCTGTTCCTTAATGCGATGGGTGTACGTAAGTTGTTCATTAACATTCGTATGTGTAAGAACTTAACCGAGGGAGTAGAGAAGCAAGTGTATGATGATAATGGTGTACCTGTAAAGGACAATATCATTGACCACGGTAACGATGCACTTGGGTACTTAGTCAATAGGATATTCGGACTGGCAAAAACATCTGTAGGTGTTATTCGTAAACGCTTTGCATAGGTTTGAATAACTTATGTTATAATAAGCAAAACAACTTTAAAGGGAATCCCTGATGACAACACCTACATCACTTGCCGCTTTACTTGCACTTAGTCAAAGTCAGGAAGACTCTCCCAACACAAGACACCTTAATTATACTAAGCATATTCATCAAGTAGAATTTGTAAATAATGTATATGATGGTATTGATTCTGTTATAGCCGCTGAGTACCTATTTAAATTTCCCCAAGAGACAACAGACACATATAACACCCGTGCAGACAGAGCTACACTACGTAACTTTGTAAAGAGAGCTGTAGAAGCCTTTACTGGTATGATATTTCGTAAATCTATTGAAGTTGAAGGTTATGGTGCTAGAACTACGCGTTCATTTGCTAAGATAGACACTCATCAAGATATTCAAAGTTTTACTAAAGATATGACAACCGCCGCAACTAAAGACGGTAAAACATATATCTTAATTGACTCACCTAGCGATGGCTCATCAGCACCTTATCTTGTACATATTGAACGGTCACAATTGATTAATTGGCGTTCAGATGTTAATGGTAAATTTACTATGATAGTAATTGAGGAAGTGGTTGCTACACCTGTTGGTAAGTTTGGTACAGCGTATAAAACTCAGTGGCGACATTATGATGATACCGGTGCTATTACCATTTATCAAGAAGTTGATAAAGAGATAGTTCTTATTGAGACAATTCAAAGCGACTATATTGGTATCCCGTTGGTTGAGGTTGTTGTTGATGATATACCAATCTTATATGATACTGCCAAACTGAATATCAAACACTTTAATAGACTCAGCCATAAAGATAGATACTTGACAATGGCCGCCTTACCTATTCCCGTTATATGGGGAGCAGATATAGGAGATGACGGAGCTGTTACTTCAGCTAAACCAGCATTGGTCATTGGTGTAGACGAGGCGTTTATCTTTACTGGTACGAAACAAGAGTGTGACTTTGAGTGGCGTGAACTAGATGGTTCATCTATTGTTGAGTTAGAAAAAGACTTAGACTCTATAACTGAAGATATTACAACTGGTATCCTTAGAGCGGCTGACTCTGCTAATGCTGTACAGAAGACAGCAACAGAAGTAGCATTACTTCAAGCAGAAGCTTCAGATAGAGTGTCTGCTATTGCAATTGCAGTAGAAAGCGGTATGCGGGACGCACTAATTATTCTAGCTCAGTTTAATAATGAGTCAGTTCCTGAGACAGCGAAATTTATTATTTCAAAAGACTTCAGTTCAGCACTTGCTGGAACAGATGGACAAAGAATAGTATTCGAGTCATACTTGCAAGGCTTGGTCAGTATCGAAACGTATTTACAATCACTTTCTGATGCAGAACTTATCAGTATTGAGTCAACAACTAAAGAGATAGCAAAAATAAAAGCTGATAATTTTGTACCCGTACCTAAGACCAACGACACGACAGGTATGGACAACCGTACAGTAAATGCTATAAATGCCGAATAATTTGACATTGTATGACAGATATGTTACAATGTCTCGTACAACAAATTAAAAACGTATTGGAGAATACATGGCTGGTATTACAGAATTAAAAGCTTTAGTGGCGGATAATCACGAAGCAACAGAAATATTAGGGCAAATAGAAAACACTATTATGCAATCAACAGGGCGTATTGCAGATTTAGAAAGAAATATCACAGAAGGTGATAATAAACTTAATGAAGCTATTGGTTCAAGAGACAAGGTTAGACAGACAATCAAAGACGAACTTGGTATATCTGAGTTTACACCTGAAGCTGTAAGAGCAAAGTTATCTACATATGCATCTGATGATGTACTTGAAGCGCGGGATGCACAGTTCAATAATCTGAGAGCTACAAGTGCTCAGAAAATTGAAGGGCTTGAGGGAAAACTCACAACTAAAGATAAAGAGATGCAAGGGTTAATGTTAAAACTTGCTATCAGTAAAACAGATATCATGGGTCAAACCAAAGGTGAACACGCAACAGATATGTTGTTACAGTGGATTGCTGAAGATGCTGTATTTTTAGAAGATGGAAGCATTGCTTACAAAGGTAAGTCAGGCGAAACTCTTTACAACTCAAATGGTAACCCAATGACTTTAGATGATAGAATTTCTGAAATCAAAGCTGATGAAGGTAGAGATTTTATCTTTCAATCACGCTTCCTACAGGGCGGAGGAGCACCAACTGAAAAAGTAGTTACTGGTCCGGCTGGTAATTCTGCTACAGGCGGTAAGCTTACAAGAGCAACAATGGCATTTGAAGAAAAGCAAGATTATCGTAAGAAATACGGTGAACAAGCTTATATGAAGTTACCTCTCGTTTAAACACATTTTTCACCCTTCGGGGTGATACTATATACTCTCTCCCTCTTTATCATTTGAATTTAAGTTAAATTTATGTTATACTTTCCCAATGGCAAGTGGACACTTGTTAACTATTACCTTTCGGAGATTGGTAATTTGCTATACAACTAGATGACTTAATGACGATTGAGAAAACTCTGACGAACTGATACCTTAGCGATGCGGATGCTGACCTTTAACAATAAAAATTTTTTAAGGAACATATTATGGCAACTACTACTCCCTCCGACTTCGTAATTTATACTGACTGGGTACAATCAGGTTATATTGAAAAACTCGCTCAGAATGTAAACGGATTTAATGCAAATTCAAACAACGCAATCAACTTAACAACAGCAATGTTGGTAGGTAACTATAAAGAAACAGCTTTCTTCGCAGAATTGGCTCAAGCTTCTCTTATCTCTGATAGAGATAAAAACTCAGTTACACCAGTAACAGCGGCAGAGATGACTCAACTTGAAGACGTAGTTCCTTACATTCCTTCAAGATTTGGACCTTACGAAACTACTCGTTCAGCGTTCCTAGACATTGGTAAATCTCCTGAAGAGTTCTCACAACTTCTTGGTGGAGCATTGGCTGATGCAGTAATGAAAGATATGCTTGACACTGCATTTGGTGCATTGATTAAAGGTATCCAAGATACTGATGCGATGACTGTTGGTGCTGGTGCGGCTGGTACAGCAACACTTTCTTATGACTCAATGATTGATGGTATGGCACTCTTCGGTGACAGACTTGATAACATCGCTTGTTTTGTAATGAGAGCTAAAGACTACTATGGTCTTATGAAAGGTAACATCACTGCGGCTACTATTGATAGCGTTGCCGGTGCTACGTTAAATGCTGGCTCAGTTGCAACACTTGGTAAACCGGTACTTGTTATGGACTCTCCATCTCTAGGTCTTGGTAACGGACTAGTAGCTGATGACTCAGGTGTTGTACTTGCACTTACTACAAATGCAATTACTTGTATTGCTGATGATGACTTCTTCTTAACTACAGACACAGTTCTTGGTAAAGATAACATCACAATCATGTGGCAAGGTGAGTCTCAATACGGTGTTGACCTTAAAGGTTACGTGTATAACAAAGCTATTGGTACAGGTGCTTCAGGTGGTATCATCAGAGCAGACGTTATGGGCGCGAATTGGACTCAAATCGCTACTTCGACTAAGAACACTGCTGGTGGACTTATTCTTACAAAGCTTGCATAAGCTTTTCCAACTACCCTCTTTTGGGTAGTTACCTCTTTCTGCATATTTATGTTATAATCTTAAAAAGGATTATACGATGGATAAATCTCTTACCCAAGCTATCTCAGTAGTAAAACTTCCAAATGAAACACTAACACAGCATTTACATCGTGTTAGAAAACCAAATGAAACATTATCACAAGCCTCGGCTAGAATCGCAAAAGAGCCAATACAAGGTCTTAAAGCTGATAAGATAATTTTAGATGACATACCTATAAAAGCAACTGTTAGTAGAGGTGCTAGAAAGGGTATTCTAACTACTAAAGCAGCGGTTGATAAACCCAAAACAACTACCAAACCCAAACCCAAAGCAACTACCAAACCCAAAGTAGTCGCAAAACCAAAGGATAAGTAATGGCAACAATGACATCAGGCGTACACGCAATGAAACTAGACAACGAAACAATGACAGATGCAGTACACAGAACAAGAGCTGTTGGTGAGACTATGACTGAGCAAATGCATGACCTTGAGCAAACAGTTACAAACGGTGCTTTACCTTCAGGTGTCTTTGCTGCGGCTATAGCTAGTCTTCAAACAGCTACATCAGGTACTATTACATGGGTAGCTCCAAGTACCGGTGATGCTGTTACAACTTATAGTGTTGAAGTTCAACTTACAGGTGTAGATATTACGGGTTCACCTTTTATTCTCAATGGTGATGTTCTTAGTTTAGGGTTAACGGGTCTTACTGCAAGTACAACTTATGATACTCAAGTAACAGCCTTAAATGGTGCTGGTTCAGTTGCTAACACAGCTGGGACATTAATAACAACGGCATAATATGAATAACTATTACCCCAATCTAATTCAGTCAAACCCAGTTGTACCATTTAAGGTACATGGGTTTGCTAGTGACCGTTGGTGTAATTATGCAATGACAACCAATGCGTCTATAGCAGAGTTTCATATATCAGTATATGCTAACACAGCTTCTGATGCTAGGTTTTATGCAGAACAATTAAAAACACATATTCATAAAAACCCAATGCTTAATACTTATATTAATCATCCTGATGATATTTCAATTGGTATGAGGCAACCTGTAATCGACCAATTATCTTCAGCATACAAAGTTGATATGATATTAATGACCGGCGCATTAACAATATGAAGGAAAAACAATGGCTTTGATAATTTATCCAACAGCGAGTTACGACAGTTTCATTACAATTGCTGATGCGAACACTGCTGTAGACAGTTTAACACTGTATAGTACACAATGGGCGGCAAAGTCTGATACAGAGAAAGAGATATATCTTCGTATTGCCTTTCGTAATATTGATGACCATGTTAACCAAACTCTTACACCTTATGCTGACCCAATAGCAACGTGTGTTGGTGAAGCGCAAGCGCTAATGGCTATTCAAGATGTTGTCTATGGAACATCAACACCTGACACAGACCTTAACGGTGCTATTAAAAAACAGAAAGTGGCATCTTTGGAAATTGAATACTATGATGTAAGTTCAGGTAAAGTTATCAGTGTCCCTATTGTACCTCCAATGGCTGTTCCTTGTTTAGAAACACTTGGATATATATTTAGTGTGTCAGTAGGTAATCTATCTCAATTAACATTGGGTAGGAGTTAATTTATGGGAGCGTTTAGTACTTCAATGCGAGCTACGGCAACTAAGTTGGTAACAGACTTAGGTAATCCATGCATACTTACAAAAATTACTAAAGGCTCGTATATACCTAGCTTGGGTGAAACGCCTGTTAGCAAGAAAAACTATTCCACATATTCCGCTCCAGTAAAGAAAATATCACAAGACTTTGGGCAAATGGGTATCAATACTAATCTAGGGGGCTTCGATGATAACAAGGTTATCGTTCCTTGGATTGGTATGGAGATTGATGAAACTTGGCGTTACAATGATATGAATATCATAAAGGTACAACCTACAGAAACACAAGGTGATATTGTAATTTATACAATCACAATAGGTGAGGTAGAAGGATAATGGCTTATTCTGAGATACATTGGACTCAGAGGCAGACTAGAAAACCAGTTAGTATATCCTCGTATTTTGATAAGCTAACCAAAAAGATTAAACACGATGCCATGTCTGTTGCTAAAGATAAAGCTTATTCAATGCAACATATTTTAACACATCGCCAAAGATTAAAAGGTGGATATGGTCAATTTCCACTATGGAATGGCGCTAATGCTACACCTAAGAGTACGAAGCCAAGTAAGAACTCTTATAGAGGTTGGAGAGTTGAACGTAAAGGCGCTGGTGTATACACCATTGCAAACTATACTGTTAACAATGAAGCGGGTGCATGGCAAGGGTATTCATATGTTAAGAACTTAGCCAATGGAACAGGCTGGAACGCCGCAACAAAGAGAAGTCCTTTTGTTGGTAGTGGAGGTAGTCTACTTGTTAGAAAAGGTCAAAAGATTTTTTCTAAACAGATGCCACAGGGTTTAGCTCCTTGGTTAAGATTAAAGAGAGAAGAACTTAAAAAAGATATTCTTAAAGTTATTAAAGAAGGTGGTATAAAATGATTTCAGAGTTCAGAGAAACTAAACTATATTATGAAAATATGTTTAATACTAATTGGAAAGCTACAAAGATACATTTTGTAGGACAAGAAGTTATGCCAAAACAGACAAAAAAATGGGTTAATCCTTTTTATCAACCAACCTATGGGAATAATGGAAGTCTATCTGATGTTTGTAGTAATAATGGTGGAAATTTACACGTTGCTTGTTGGGCTACTAATGACCTTGATGCAATGACTCTTGGAGATGATGTTGTAAATTTCATTAAAGCTAATAATGATGGAAGCAAGTATCGTATTACGAACGTTGAAATGTCTGACCACGGATGGAATGAAAGTAATAGAGTATACGCTGTAATCACCTTTTCTATCCAAATGTTGGTTAACTGAGGATTTATGTTATAATAGTTGTTAAGACTTCAGGGAGTCCAAACCAAACATTTTTCTTGCAAGAAAAATAAACAAAAGGAATCGACATGGCAATTAGTGTAATTAACTCCCAAGGCATGAAAATGTTTATCTTGGATACAGCACAAGCGGCGGCAATTACAGGTACACCGGCAACGGATATACCTCTTATTATAGAAGGTACTGGTACTAACTCTTCTCTTACTGGTTGTCCTCAATCAGTAGGTGCTATTGAAGAAACAAGAGCAGTTACAGAGTATAAGTGTATGTCAACAAATGATACAGCAAAAGCTCTCGGTGCTATTGAACGTGGTAACATCGAAATTGGTCTATTGTTTGACCCAACTGATACTCTTGGTCAAGCAGAACTTAAAGCGGCGTTTGCGGCTAACGTTATTGTTGGTGTTGGTATTGAGTTACCGGATAGAGATATTTCTATTGGTTCAACAGGTGTTTCAGGTACAATCTTCTACTTTGAAGGTGCTATCTCAGGTGTAAGTACAGGTATTGTACAAGATGAGGCCGTTACTTATACAGTAACCGTTGAAATCGCGTCAATTGTTACAGAGTATGAAGCAGTAGCTGGTACAGTGTAAGCTTTAACTATGAGAGCTTCGGCTCTCATTTTTACGTTGTATTGGTAACATACCCTGTTTGTGTTACCTATAGAGCGTAAGCTCAAAAAATATAACAGGGATATACTATGGCAAAAACAGGATTGGATAATGTATTCGCACAATTTGCGGGACATACAGAAGAAACAGCAATGATTAAGGCACTTGGTGCTGAGATTAAATATAGAACTCTAACTATGAAAGAGTCTGATGACTTTCAAAAGAAAACTGTAAAAGGTTTTGATTCTGATGGTAAACCGGACTTCAACTTTGATGCTATCGCTCAACTTAGAAATGAGAAAATCGCTCTCTGTATGATTGAACCGAAGATGACAGTTAAAGAGCTAGAACAATTAAGTGCTGGAGCTAGTTCAGCTTTGATTGAGATTGAAAGTCTTATTACAGGAACGGCGGGTGTTATTGATGAAGAGGGAAACTAAAACTCCTCGATAGTGAGGAGCAATTAGTTTTTAAATTGGCTGAGATGCTTGGGCAACCAGTATGGTTGCTTCGAGTTACAATGCCGCGTGATGAGTTTATGAAATGGATATCATATCTAAATAATAAACCACCCACAATTCAAGAACAGCAGATGGCTGTTCTTTCTACAATCGTATCTAATGCTCTAGGTGGTAAGGCTAAAGTTAAAGACTTCTTAGTTTCTAAGACTCCTAAACAAAAAGTTAAAAATATGACAGCAACAGATATGCGAGAAGCTTTTGGTCTTAGTTAGGATTATTTATGTTATAATAAGACAACTTTGCACCAAGGAGCTGCTTCCATGAATGATGATTTACTGATATCCATTGGTGCTGACCTTAGTAATTTTAATGCGGCTATGACCAATGCCCAAGCCTCATTCAAAACACTACAAAATACAATAAAAAATCAGAGCGCTACAAAATTATCTATTAATATCGGACCTGTCGTTAGTGAACTTAAAAAAGCTGAAGACGCTTTTAATAAATACCGTAATACTTTAATAAAGAAAACACGCATACAATTAGATATTAGTGCTGATGATAAGGCTGGTATAAGACAAGTAGAACGACTGGTAGATGTGGCTATTGATGGACAAACTAAAATAAATAATAATGCAAAACTTCAAGCAGAGAAAACAAGTAATGCGATAAAATCTTTCACTAAAGATAACCAAGATTATGCAAATAGAATAGGCGCTGAGAAATATGATAAGGAAAAAGTTGAGGCTAAGAAATTATCAGATGCTATCAAGTCTTTTACAAAAGATAATGCTGATTACGATAGAAAATTAGCTGCGGAAAATTATAATAAGAAAAGAAAATTAGAAACAGATTTAGCAGCGGCTAATAAAAGGGTATCTCAAACTAATGCTAGAAACGCTCTTAACAATCAACGCATCCTTGTCCAAAGCTCCGCGAGAGCTTCATTAAAGGCGCAAAAAGAAAGAGCACTTCAAGAAAAACGTATTCAAGATATCGCTATAAAATCTAAAAGAGCTACATACGATAGAATTTTAAGAATAAAACATTTAACAGACAGAAGAGAGATAGCCTCTGAATACATTAAACTAAGAAAAATGAGCCATAAACAACTTCGTGAATATGAAGCTGTTGAAGCTAAGAAAACATCTATCTATCAAAAACAAGCGGCAAAACGTAATGCCGACTCTGCTGTTGGTAGAGGCTTCTTAGATAGTGTTCAAGTTGTTGCAAAATATGGAGCTATATCACAAGCTCTTTATGGTATTCAAACATCCTTTGGTAGTGTGATTGCCGAAGTGGCTCGTTTTGATAATTCAATTAAAAAGACAGCTGCTGTTTTAGGATACACAAATACAGAGGCTTTACCATTAGCAAGAACGATTGTTGATGTTGGTAAGAAATATGGTCAATCATTTGAAGAGATTGAAGAAGGTTTGTTAACTATCGGTAGAGCTGGTATAGATAATATAAAAAACCTTAAAAACACAACAGAAGGTTTGGCAGCACTTAGTTTAATTACTGGAGATGCGATGAGGCATGGAGCTGCCGCTGTTGCATCACTACTCGCTGTATATCCTGAATTAGCCGATGCTACACAATTAGTAGTTGATAGTCAAGGTAATTTGATAACTCAAAGTGAAGATTTAATAAACAAGATGGGGGCTGTTGCCAACGCAACTCGTCTTGGGCTTGAAGACTTCTCTACTATCTCAAACTACGCACTTACAACAGCTACAAGTGTTGGATTAACTTCTGATGCATACTTGGCTTTAGCTGGTTCATTATCTAAAGTTGGACTAAATGCTTCTACTATAGGTACATCAATCCGTAGGTTAAATAAGTTCACGGATGATGGGTCACAAGCTGTCCAAAGATTTTTCAATGTAGTTGGTAAATCACAAAAGCAATTTAAAAACGACTTAAAAACTAATGAACATGAAATGGGTATCTTTGCGGCTAGGTTAGCACAAATGACCGATAGCCAATTCGTTAATGCAACTAAAGAATTAAACATTCAACTCAAAGCAACAGCAACCTCATTACGAAAAATTGGTCAGAATAATGAATTTCTGAATATGATGATACAAGTTGAAGAGGCAAAAAGTGTTCTTGAGCAAGCTGGTTATGCAGCTGAAGGTTTAACAACTCGATGGAATAGAGCTGTTAATACATTAAAGTCTTCAATGAACTTAGCTGTTTCTGCAATAATTATAGAAATAGAGAGAGTATTAAATAGTGCTGGTAAAGATGGACCTAGTGCATTTGAATCATTTGCAAAAGGTGTTGAAGCATTTGGTGTGATTGCACTAAAAGTTATAGCCATTGTCGCAACTGGTGTTGCATCATTAATAGCATTGATAAATTTAGGTCTATCGGGCTTCAATAAACTCGCTGGAAAGGTTGATAAAGATGTTGGTTCTATTTTAGGTGGTGTTACTACAGCTGAATATGATAGAGCTAAAGAATTATTAGACCTAAAGCAAGATATTTATGATGCAGATAATGCTAATGCTAAAGCAACGGGTAAGAATAACTTTGAGAAAGGCACTGCTCAGTTACTTGAATTAAATAGACTTAAAACTATGATAGCTACCTATGAAGATGGTACATCAGTTATACAAAAGTTTACAAGACAAGGTGAAAATGAAGAACTATTAGGCGATAAAGATGTCGCCGCGGCTAAACAAATGGTTAAGGCTATTAGTGATTTAGGTGATGGAGCACTCAAAGGACTTGGAACATATGCCGAAGTTATGGAGAAAATAGGAGATGCTAACGCCAGAGCAAAGACGGATGCTAAGTATGACCCACAAACAGGTGGATATATAGAGGATGGTTTAGCTGTTAAAGAAACGGCGGCTATGGTAAAAGCTCGAAAAGAAGCTGAAATTTATGGAAAAGTTCTTGAAGGTACGATGACATACCAAGAAGGACAGATAGCTAAGATAACCCTACAAATTGACGCTCAAGCAGCGGCCTATAATAAATTAGCCGCGATGGCGGACGCGGATGTTTATTCGGTTAAAGGGAAAGAAGATGCCTTAAAAGCAGAGGCACAGTTGTTAGAATTAATATTTAGAAAACAACAACTGCTTAGAAAAGAACAAGAAAGTGGTGGTAGTAACGATTCTCGTCAGAGAATACAACTACTTAAACTAGAGGGTGAATTAGCAACTGTTAAGTTTGAATATAACATGGCATCTCAAGGTCTTCTTCTTACTCAAAATGAACAGGATGCTATCTCTTTAGCAATAGCTAAAGAGAAGACAGAGAACGCATTAGGTGTATTTGAAGCGGCTAAGTTGGAAGCTACAGATGCTAAGGGTAGGGTAGCATTGGGTAGGGCTGAGTTAACTTTATGGAAAGCTAAACGTGACCAAGCTAAATTAGTCAATAAAGACGCTCTTAAATTTGCAAAACAAATGAAAAGTGTTGGTGACTCATTTGCGGATGCTTTACTTAGTGGTGATATGGAAAAAGCTTTTAAAGGTTTATTCAAAGATATTACTAAGGTATTTACTGACCCATTAAAAGACTCATTCTCTACTTTATTTGGTAATACAATGAAGGAGACTATGGGTAGTTTTTATGAGTCTATGACAGATTCAGTGGGAGACTTTGCTAGTACAGCTGTTAAAGAAAATGCAAAAGCGGGTCAGGCTGCGGCTAAAACAGGTGTTGTCGAACAAGCAAAAGGTGACCCATATACTGCTTGGATTAGAATGGCGGCTATGGCTGCTACAATGGCGGCTCTTGGGTTTGCTGTTGGTAGCATTGGTGGCGGCAGTGGTGAACTATCACAAGAGCAGATTGACAACGCGAAAGGTCAAGATGCGTCAGACTACTCTGACTTAGCTATCCTTAGCGATTTGGTAGACGCATACCAAGATGTTCAATATCCAATGTTAGAAGTAACATATAAGATGTACAAACACTTACGTAACATGGATAAGAACTTCTATTCTATCGCAAGTGCTATATCAGGTAAGACCGGTGCTGTTGGGGTAGACATAACTGGTGGTTCATTTGCTGGTGGTATTTATGATGGAAGCTTCTACTCTACTAAAACAAAAGACTTATTGGCAAGTGGTTTAGCATTTAAAGACCAAACGTTAGGAGCGATGAGTAGTCTTTCTGACATTTATGTTCAGGGTTATGAGTATGTTAAGACTGTTAAAGACTATTGGTGGAAAACATCTATAACATACAATACAACTAAGTTTGATTTACCAGCTGACACTGTTAACGACTTCGCTAAAGCCTTTAAGAACGGTTATGAGTTGTTATTTACATCAGGTGTACTACTTGGTATGGATGCTGTTGATTTGAGTACAGCATTAACCAATGCTACAATTAATCTTGGTGATGAGAACGGATTGATAAATCTTGAAGGGCTTGACGCTCAGGGCGTTGCTGATGCCATAGATGGTGTGTTCAGTGTGGCTTTCAGTCAGGTCGTTGACCAAATACCTTTCTTCACAGCTCTCATATCAAGATATAGTACTGGTTTAGAAGAAAGTATAGACACATTAACTAGAATATCTTTAGAGTATGACCAAGCGGCTTTCTCGTTTGGGTTAATTGGTAAAGACTTCACGGATGTTATTACAACTACAACCTTACTATTTACTCAAACAACAAGTACATGGGCGGATAAGTCTATAGCCATATGGCGTAATTGGGGTAGTTGGTTTAACAGTACAGCTGATAAATGGGTCACAACAACTGAAACATGGACAGAAGTTATAGAAGATGCATATACTGCTCAAATGCAGATACTTGATATCGTTGCGAGTGCTGGAGGATTAGAGGCCTTTCAAGACGCTATGTCAGCATTTATGAGTAACTTCTATACTGATGCTGAACAGTTAGGGTTTATGACAAAAGCTCTCCAGCAATCGTTTGATACACTTGGTATAGCAATGCCTGAGACAAATGATGAGTTTAGAAACTTACTTGAGACAATGGATACAGGAACAGAAGAAGGGGCTTATCTTTATGGCCAAGTGTTATTATTAGCTGAGAGTTTTGCAACTATGACCGATGCGGCAGACGGTCTTGCTGAAGGTCTTGCTGAAGGTATTGCTGAAGCCTTGGACATAAGTGGGATACGGGCTATCTCTGATGCTTGGTTAAGTGAATTAAGTTACTTGACCAATGCACAGAAGACCGCATATGCAGATGGCTATTATGATATAATAAAAGACTTACAAGCTATTAATGACGAAGTGAGTTTAGTTGATGCGGCTAGGTCAGTGGCTGAAACAACATTCAAAACAGCTACAACTAGAGAAGAATATATCCCAGCGTTTGATAGATATATAGCCGCTCTTGAAGATGAGGTTACAGATGCCACATTACAAGATGTAGTTGTTAAACTTGATGAAGTCGTTGATAGTATTAGAGAGTTAGAAAACACGACAATAAGGATAACAGCATGATAATTAGCGTACCATTAAAAGGCAGTGATTTTGAATTATTAGCTACAGATGTTATTGATACTACAGCTGAATTTTCCAATACTGACTCAGATAGTTTCGCTGTCGACCAGAAGTTGCGAGATGGTGTGGGTATTTATCAAAATACAACTGGTAGTGTTATTCCAGTTACTATTGCCCCTATTACTGGTGGTGGTACATTTACTATTGGAGAGTTAGTATTTATTAATGATGGTCTTGGTACAGATAGACTTCACATAGTAACAGCTGGTGCTGGTGAAGCACCTAAGCAACCTGAAGACTATATTACACAAACCACTAGTTTAGATGAAACTGACTGGCTTACGGAACCAGCAGCGCCTAGATATATGAAGTTTCAAGATAAACCAATAGCTGCTCCAGCCAAGGCTTCAACAAAAGTATCAACAAGTGGTGCAAATACTCCTTTTTTAGTATTTAGCCATGACGGTCTTTATTATTTTGAATTGTCTCTTGGAACAACTGAGCAACAAGGCTTTTATAGACATACTTTAACAACGGCGTATGACATAACTACACCAACAATAGTGGTTAAAACATCTATCAATATTATGAATGGTGGGAATTCGGCACGATATATACGTTTTAATGCGATAGGAACTAAAGTTTTTTGTGTAAGTTCAATAACAAATCTTATTGAAGAATTTGCTTTATCTACGGCGTATGATATGACAACAATATCTGCACTACCCACTACTACGTATGACCTTATAAATACATATGGTTTTTGGTTTAATAATGATGGGTCTAAAGTGTATAGTATTGCAAGTAACTCAATAATAACTCAATATTCATTACCTACAAATTGGGCTTTAGCTGGTATGACATCAGATGGAACTTATGATGCCAGTGCAGTGGGTGATTCCCCATCTTGTACAACTTTTAATTCTGATGGAACAATCCTTTTAATAAATTGTAACAATGTTGATGGGGCTGGACAAAAAGGTTTGAAATACCTAACTTTGACAGTTCCTTACGATTTTACTAGTGGAACTGTTGCATATACTACTAATCAGATTATTGAAGAGGTTATCACTATTTCACAGATGAGTGGTTTATTTTTATCACCACTAGGTGATAAAATGTTTACCTCTTCAACAGCAACTCCGGGGATGACATATGAATGGTATTTATCAACACTAAATGATGTTTTAAATCCATATCACTCCATATTTCCAGCAGCTAGAGGAGAAACAAGAAATGGGATAGTTTATTCGTATAGTCTACTAGAACACAATGGGGTATACACCTTTAAAAGTACGGTTGATGGCGTTGCTGCCTCATTTACTCCAATGATAAGCCATAAGTTCTTAGATGAAAAGAGTTTAGAAGAGAAAGCTTACATAGGAACTAATGGCACATGGTTAGCAAAAACAGTAATAATTAGACCTGATGGTTTATATATTAGAACAAATCTTGAAACTCATGTAGAAACAGAAACATTACTTGATTATCAATTTAGACTTGTTACTAATGTATATGAAATTGATGGTTTTAGTCTTATCAACGCTTCTAATAGATACCGTCCATTTGATGATAAAAACTATAGTTCTGCTAGTAGCCTAAATGGGAGAATATTATATTCAGTTAAAGGTTTACAAAAATTTGATACATTGGCCTTAGGCCATGTAAAAGCCGACCATATCTTAATTGAATTTTGGGAAGAAGATGGTCTAGTACCTTTTTTAACTATTGATGAAGATATAAATACAAATAGGGATATTCATGGACATTTAACAAAAGGAATTACCACTCTTATATATTACTCAGGTGACCCAACTGATGTGAATGGTACAGACCTTATGGCTAAAAATTCAAAAGTTAATATTACTTTAACAGGTATAGTTGGAGAACAAATAGAACTAGGTACATTTCTTCTAGGTATGTCCACTGGGGCTGGTTTCACATCTCTTACATTAAAAAATGATTATAAAGACTATAGTGTGTTTGAATATGATACTTTTGGTAATGCTGACTATACTGAAAGAGCTAAAGTATCTCGTTATAGTGGTTCAGTAGATATTTTCGTAGAAAACTATGACAGGACCGATAGATTAATGACATCACTTGGTAAAAATCTTGTTATTATAAATGGGTCTGATTCCAACTCAACCCCATTAGAGAGTGTTTCAGTCTTTGCATCTACACAGAAAATAGGTAGGTTCTTGGCCTTTAATCAAAAGACAACTATTAAAGATAATGATATGAATAGAATTGCAAACTATACCTTTACCTTAGAGGAAATAGTATGACTATTCCATATTATAATGAAGATATCTTACCTTGTATTTCTTATCCGATGTCAAACTCATCTGAGATACCAAAAAGGTACTTAGGAAGCAAGGCTATTACACATACACCTATTGTAGAAATAGAAACAATAGCAAAGACCGGTGCTGAGATGAGTGCATTACATGACTTTTGGGAACTTGATTGTAATTACGGGTTAGACCCTTTCGTTATTGGGTTACCTATATTTGGTGATGAAGGTGATGGAAGTCTTAATTTTAATTATTTTCTAGTTAGGTTTATGGATGATACCAAAGATGTTAAAGACCCTATGGTATGGAAGTCCAAGAGAAAAATGAAGGTACTTGCTGAAGTATACGTAATTGTTGATGATGCGGGTAATATAGTTGTATCCGATGGTGGTAATCTTTTACAAAATGCCGTTATTACTGATATTGATTATTCTTTAGGAGAAGTAACATCTATAAACGGCTATAAACAAATTATTTACAATGGTGCTGACCCTGTAAATGGTGGCTATGGTTTTCCTATACCTGTCTATGACCAAACAATATTACCATGTATCTCTCATCCTATGACAAATACAAGAGAGGAAGCAACACGATATTTAGGTAACCGAGCTATAACAGGTGGTGTTTATGCTGAATTTAACATAGCTGGAATTACTAATGCCCAAGTTAAAGCATTATATGATTTTTGGAGAAATGATTGTAAACAAGGATTAGAGCCGTTTATCTTAAACTTACCTATGTTTGGTAAAGAGTTTGGTGGTGCTAAACCTAGTTTATTAATGGTGTTTGATAAAAGTATTAAAGATATAAAACAACCAAATAAATGGGACATAAAACGTTCAGTACGGCTTATCGGGAATATAGTGTATACTATGAATGGTAATGATTTTGTTTTATCTGATAGTGGGCAGTTTATCTTCTCAGAAACAGGAGACTATTTAGCTATAACCTCTAAACTACATACAAACAAGGAGATAACTTATGGGCTTTACTAACTTAACGGATGTACTTAATGGCGAAGATAAGATAACTATAGAAGCCATTGTTGATGCAATGCTTTCAGTAGTGCAAATCGGTGATAGTGGTGCGTTACACGCTACAGATGCTCTTAGGATAAGTGGCTTAAGTATTAGTTTGTATAAAGGTGATGGAACTTTTGAAACTATTACAACACAAGATACTACTTATGTGAATGGGGATTGGAGTTTAAGTGGGTTGGGTGATACAACTATCACAGCAAACTCAACTGGTGAAGTACTCAAATGGTCAGGTGCTGCATGGGTTAACAATACTCTAGCAGAAGCTAATATAGCGCCAGCAGCATCGCCCACCTTTACAGGTGTAGTGACTCTTGGGGGCGGTGCAACTATCGCGAATGGAGCGGTAAGAGGTATAGCTGATGCATCACTTGGAACTGGAACATATACTTTTAATTATGAAAACGGTGATATGCAACAACTAACAGCCACTGGTAATATTGGTATAGCATTTAGTGGTGTACCTACTGGAAAAGTTTGTGGATTTATAATAGATGCTGTAAACTGGGGAGAATTCACAATTACTCACCCAACAGGTATGTTATTTGCTGGTGGCACTGCGCCAACATATTCGATATCTCCGCTTACTGGTCCAGATAGTATAGATAGAATATTAATAACAAAAGACAAAGATGAAGTTTATACATTAACAGTAATTGGAAAAGATTTACAAGTAATATAGTAGAATATACAAACAAAAATAATTATGGTATAATATTCGTATAACAAAACAAAAGGATTTAAGATGGCAGACGCATTATCAGATTACATGGAACAAGAGATTTTGGACGCACTATTAAATGTTGGAGTATTCCCAACAGCAATTACATCTTACGTAGCACTATTTACTACAGCGACAACTGATGCTGGTGGTGGGACTGAAGTTACTAATGCAAATGCGTATGCTAGGACAGCCACAGGTTCATTCACCTCAACGGTAGGATTAACAACTGGTGCGGTTGCCAACCTTGCTGAGATTGCCTTTCCACAATGTACAACTGCAACATGGGGTACAGTTACTCACATTGCTATCGTTGATAGTAATACACACGGTGCGGGTAACTTCTTATTCCACGGCGCATTGACGACTTCTAAACTTGTTGATGTCAATGATACATTTAAAATTGCAATCGGTGACTTAGACATTACTCTTACATAGGACTAGTAAATGGCTACTTATATTGCTGATGAACTGGGAGTACAGTTTGCTGAATTAAGTGGCTCGTTTACTACCAATGAGGTAACTAAAGTTACTGCATTTGGAGTGGGTGGAGAAGGTGATACCTTATTCATCCTTCCTAGTGCTGCCCCTTGGGTACTAATAGAAGTTTATGATGTGGAAGGTGTTTATGGCGCTTTAGGTTATCATAAATATACCACAACAACCTCAGGTCTTACTCAAATGTTTGCAGATGCTAGAACCATAGCATCTACCGAATATACAACATATAAGATAACCGCTATAGATTATAAAGGCGATAATACCGCCGATGTATATAGAGGTGATGAGATAACCGCTGTTACTATAGATAATGTTGGAACTTCATTTACTCCACCTATTGTTTCATGGAAGCTTTCAACTAACCTAACTACCCCAATTCATCAAGTACTAATCTGTGCAGACTCATATGAGTGTGCTATGGACTGGGTATGTGACCCATAAGGAGATACAATGGCTGATTTAACTTGTACGGCGGGGAAGATAACACCAACAGAGATAGTTAACGCAATCAATGCTAGAGTTGAAGAAAATGCACCTATCACGGGTGCAACTAAAACCAAAATAACATATGATGCTAAAGGCCTTGTAACAGCGGGTGCAGATGCAACCACAGCTGATATACCCGCTTCAACAAATAAAAACTATGTTACAGATGCTGACGCAGTTGTTATAGGTAATACTTCCAATACTAACTCAGGCGATAATGCGACAAATACATTGTATTCTAGTTTAGTATCAAACGTTCCAACTGTCTTATCTAACGGTACAGCATCTACAACTGTAGTGAATATTACATCGGACGGTTCAACAGATGATTTAGTTCTAACAGCTGCTACAACAACTAAAGCTGGAATAATGGATAAGGCTATATTTGATGAGCATGTAGCAAATAACGCTAAAGCGACCAATGTTTCATCAAACCTAGCGTTAGGTACTCCAACAGCAGTAGCATATCCAATTACAAATTCAGATGGTACTGGGTTTAGTATTCCTGAAGCAGATACAAATAACGCTGGTCTACTTGGTTCAAACAAGTGGGATGAGATAGTAGCAAACTCTTTAAAAACATCTAACATTCCAACTGTTCTATCTAACGGTACGGCATCTACTACGGTTGTAAATATTACATCTGATGGAAGTACTGACGATGTGGTTATAACAGCCGCAACTACAACAAAATCAGGGATTATGACAAAGGTCATCTTTGATGAGCACGTTGTGAATAATGGCAAGACATCTAATATACAGTCAAACTTATCATTAGGTACTTCAACTGCGACTACATATCCTGTACTAAATTCCGATGGTACTGGGTTTAGTATTCCTGAAGCTACTACATTAAAAGCTGGACTACTTGGCGCTGCTAAGTGGGACGAAATAGTAGCAAACTCTTTAAAAGCAACAAACGTTCCAACTGTCTTATCTAACGGTACAGCATCTACAACTGTAGTGAACATAACATCGGACGGTTCAACTGATGATGTGGCACTAGCGACAGCCTCAACTACAGCCGCTGGTATTATGACTAAAACTATTTTTGATGAACACGTTGTAAATAACGGCAAAGCAACAAACGTTCCAACTGT
>TARA_R110000772_G_scaffold7228_4_pt1 | contig 20953 bp, 15 predicted proteins | sample TARA_R110000772 | Tara Oceans TARA_R110000772 (sample SAMEA4397948) | marine metagenome | biome: Polar Biome; feature: [SRF] surface water layer (ENVO:00010504); material: water (ENVO:00002006), including particulate matter (ENVO:01000060) such as... | depth 5 m | reverse complement strand
TGTTGCAACATAGTTACCAGTTGACTGTGTGCCAAGAGTAACCGCATTGTCAGCAATCTTAGCGTTTGTTACCGCAGCAGCAGCAATCTTAGCAGTAGTGACAGCATTAGTTGCGAGTTTTGCTTCAGTTACATTAGCATCTACAATCTTAGCAGTAGATACAGAGTCTGTAGCAAGTTTTCCTTCAGTTACATTAGCATCTGTAATCTTAGCAGTAGTAACAGCATTAGTTGCAAGTTTTGCTTCAGTTACATTAGCATCAACAATCTTAGCAGTTGTTACTGAGTCTGTAGCAAGTTTTGCAGCAGTTACATTAGCATCTACAATCTTAACAGTTGTTACAGAGTCTGTAGCAAGAGTGTTAGCACCAAGTGAAGTTGCAGCAACTTTTGAACCGTCGATTGCACCGTCAGCGATTGCCACAGTATCAACAGACTTAGCAACGAAAGTATTTGCACCTAAACTGTTAGGAGCAATCTGAGCACCTTCGATAGAACCATCAGCAATTGTAGTTGCGATTGTTGCAGTTGCGCCTGCGTTTGTGAAGGAAGCAGAACCAGTAGTATCACCAGTTAATGTGACTGTGACTGCTGAAGTTAAAGCAGATGCTGTTGCCGCAGTACCAGTTGTGTCTGAACCGATAGTACCTTCCAATGCAAAAACGATTGAACCGTTTGCTTGATGAGTAATATCGAGGTCTGTACCTGCTTCTAAAAGCACAGCGTTTGATGATTGAGTAGTATCACCATTCAGTTTGATGTAAGCACCTGCCGCACTTGCTTGTGTGGCAAGACGGAAGTCCTCACCACCGATAGCAGAGATACCAGTTGAGTTACCTACATAAAGTTTACGGTCAAACAGGTTAACCGCGACTTCGCCTAGTTGCAATGAACCGGGAATCTGTCCGGTTGTTTCACTGCGTTTGATCTTGATAATAGATGCCATTTTTTAGGATCCTTTTTTTATTTTTCTTTAGACTGTCTAAGAATCCCACCCTTACGGATGGGTTTTTTATTCTCTTTATTTATGAGAACACGCTTATCAACGTGCTTCTTATAATAATCAAGATCATCTTTTAATTTTCGATTCACTGCTTCCATCTGAATTATTTGCTTAATCACCGATGGAGGGACAGGAATTTCTTCCAAATCATTCAATTTACTATTAGTCTCAACGAATGCGTCTTTCAAATCAAGATTTTCTCTCCTGAGTCGAAATACTTCTTCGTTTAGTTGTAAAATTTTTCTTTGTGTTGCCATATCATCATCTAAAAGTTTTGTCACGAATATGCACCACCGTCTAACTCGTCAAATACAGGCGTACCATTTGCCGCAATCTGCAACAATTGACCGCTTGTACCACCTACAAATTCTACTACACCGTCTGCTTTGGTAAACATAACGGCATTATTTGTGCCTACTGGATTGTTACCAAAGGTGAGAGAACCGAGTGTTAAGTCCGCGCTTCCACCAAGAATTATAGATTCCAGATTAGCAACTTTATCTACGAGGAGTTTGCCACCGATGTACTCAACGGTGATTGCATCTGTTGCAGTGTTTGTTTGTCCGATAAAAAGTTTATTAGAAGTAAAAGCATACGCCATTTCGCCATTTGCCAGTCTTGTGGGTCGCCCAGAGTTTTGCGACCTTTTAACCTGAATGACTGTGTTGGACAGACCTCGATCTGCTCGTAGTTCTTGTACATTAAAAGCAACTGCTGGCACTTGAGTCTTCCTTTCTTGAGAATTTAAACATTAGAAAAAAATCACAATGTTATCGTGACATCAAGGGTTTCATATTTCAACTTATATTTATAACAAAGATATTTCTAGAAAGCGTCTTGACCGCCATCTAGACTAAACGCACCTGATTCTGGATCATATGTTAATATGTCTCGCTGAACATAGGTGTCGGTTACGTTATTATAGACGAGAATAGAACCGTTTGCTTGTGATATAGTGGTGTCAACATCTATCAGTTGATCAATACGTCTGCCGTATGTGGTTGTGTTTTTAAGAGTAACGTCTTGCGTCGGAGCACTGAACTTTACTTTGAAGTTTCCAGTAGAGGAAGCACCTAACTTTGCATTGAATGCCATATTGACCCCCTACCTTGTAACTTCTGGTGTTATCGTTGCGATACCTTCAACTAATCGTGAGCGCGTGTTTGCCGCACTTGTGATTTCAACATCATATACATAACGACCTGCCTCAATGGTTGAAGTGAGTGCTCGTCCCATAGACAAGGTAATTTGTCCATCGGTACGATCAACACCAAACGACATTGTAAAAGCGTATGAGGTATTTGATGTATAATGTTTACGAATCTGTCCAGATGATGTGTATCCAGTGAGAGCGACAGCATCCCCTGCATCATCTGTTACAGTAATAGTCGTGGAGAAATCTGCTCCTTGGTCAATGACAATGTTTGCTTTTGCCGCCATTTGCTTTTCCTAATTACCCTCGACTATTTATTCTTTTTTAATATATCAATTTCTGCTTTGAGTTCTTTGATTGCCTCAATCAATAAACCAACCATATTACCATATGCTACAGATTTAATACCCTTATCATTTTCACGAACTGCTTCTGGAAGAACTGCTTCAACATCTTGAGCAATTACACCTGTCTGGCGTGAGTCCTCTAAGTCATTACGATCAAATGTCACACCAGTAATTGCTTGAACTTTCTCAAGAGCATTCGGAATTGTTTCGATATTTTCTTTTAGTCTACGATCAGAGGATGCCGTAATTGTTGAGTCTGCCACGATTGAACCAGAAACATCAATACCAGTAGTATTGACTGCCAAACGCTCTACGTTATTGACAAAAGAAGTAATACTTACATTGTTAGTAAAATTAATATAGTCGGTAGAATCTAAACCAACACGACCTGCGATAAGTGTTTCAGATCCAATAGTCCAACGATCATTTGTCTCATCCCAAAGAAATGACTTATTAGTACCTATTCCACGCTCAATTGTAATGCCACCGTCTGCTGGAGTTATCGCAGGATCGCCAGTATAATTACTGTTGAGAGTAATGATATTGTCTGAAATCAAAACTGTTTCTGTATCGATAGTTGTTGTCGTTCCAGATACTGTGAGGTTACCACTGATGATAACATTCTCACCGACAATCAACTCACCTGTAATTGTGACATCATCAGGTAATCCGACAGTCACCGTACCAGTTGAACGAGAGACATTTACTTCATTTGCTGTGCCGTTGATTGCAAGGACTGCACCAGTTGTCGCATTTTTGAGAGAAACAAATCCACTTGATACAGCGAAATCTCCAGAATCAAACGATGCAACACCACGATTAGTTAAACCGCCATTAGAACCATTTGTGTTTGCAGTTGCCGCATCGATTACATCAGTGTAAATTGTTCCACTGTTTGTTCCCAAGCGAATCGTATTGTTTGATTGCGTGTATCCAAATGCTTTCACAGATGCTGTGTTTGCTTCTCTAATACCAATAACTTGTCCACGATCATTGACTTGGAAAATTGGTACTTGAGTTACCGATCCAAAGTTGCCACCACTTGTCATGGTGTTAGCAATCATTGTTGTTGTGATTGTCTTTGCAGAGATTGTATTGTTGGCATGAAGTTTAGCATTTGCACTGATAACTGTAGTGCCATCATTAGATAATATACCAGAGATATCGACATTGTTATTGATATCTACCGAACCAGTGAAAGTTGAAGTCTCATCAACAGCAAGAATGTCAATAGATGCAGTACCGTCAATCCAAATGTCTTGCCACTGCTTCAATGCAGTACCCAAGTCATATGTGTCGTCTGTGAGTGGAATCAAGGATGAGTCGAACTGACCAGTGACAGTGATTGAGTCTGTGGTTGCATTACCAAGATCAACATTACCATTGGCAGTGAATTGCCCAAGAACACCAAGGGTACTAAAGACACCATTGTCAACGCTCAATACTTGACCAGAAGCAATGGTTGTCGAACCACTTACATTCAAGTTGCCAAGAACTGTTAAGTTATTATCAGTCGTGACATTGTTGGCAATGACATTGTTTGCATAAATGTTGTGCCACCGATTATTAGTCGCACCCATATCTCGCTGTGATCCAGTTTGAGGATCAAAATCTGAATCAACTTGAGCAGTAAAGGTTACAGTATCTGTTGTCGCATTACCGATAACAGTGTTACCAACAAGTGTCAGATTATCACTGTTGATTGTGATATCACCGTTTACAACTAATGTACCAGATACACCGAGTGTCTTGAATACACCGTCACCACCATTAGTTGTATCTGCCCAGACAGTTCCCCACTTACGAGTGCTTTCGCCAAGATTTCCCACGGCATCTGTTTTAGGAATTAATGATGTCGCGACACCTTCTCCTACGCCAGTTGCCATCGACAGTTCGTCAACATATGCCACACCGTCGATATAGAGATCTTTAAATTCTTTGAGAGATGATCCAAGATCTATTGCACCATCGGTTTGTGGAATAATACTTCCTGCAACTGACCCAGTAAAGGTAATCGTGTCAGCGGTTGCATCACCTAAAGTCACATCACCGTTTAGTGTTGTGGTTCCTGTTACAGTTAAGGTGTTGCTTAAATTCGTCGCACCTGTAACTGAAAGTATTCCACCGACTGAGGTGTTTCCAGTAGCAACGATATTTTCGGACACATTTAACTGTCCACCAACGGATGTATTACCTAAAGTAGAAACTCCAGTAACTCCCAATGTTGTTGCCATAGTAACAGCACCATTGACATTCAGAGTTTGAGATACGCCAAGGGTCTTAAATACTCCTAAACCACCGTTTGTGTTATCTGCCCAAACAGTTCCCCACTTGCGAGTAGTTGAACCGAGGTTGCCTATTGCATCTGTCTTAGGAATCAAAGATGTTGAAACACCTTGACCTGCTGAAGTACCCATTGACAACTCGTCAATATATGCTACACCGTCGATATAAGCATCTTTGAACTCTGCGCCAACGCCACCCAAGTCCACAGTGTCGTCTGCGTTTGGTAAGATCGTGCCAGAGGAAGTTAAACCTGCGGAGGTGATACGACCAGTGCTTGTCTGTGTACCATCTGCAAAGAAACTATGTGCAGCAGTATTTGAACTATCTGCTATGACGAACGATGAACCATCGTCTGTTGCGACAAGATTAAGATACACATCGGAATCACCCAAAGCACCAGATGCCAAATAAAGGTGTGCTCGATCTGTACCGTTTGTTAGGATAAGGTGTGGTGAGTCGCTATTATCGCTAAATGTGCTGTTAGTACCAGAGAGAATAAGATGTGCCGCATTGGAGGACATATCTGTGACATCGCGTAGAGTCAATGATTTGAATTTTGGTGTATCAGTCGATCCTCCTATACGAAGGAACTGTCCACGAGAACCACCAGTAACACGAATACGAGAAATATCACCAAGTATCAGTCGATCAGTACCTGCGGTTGTGAAGTTTACATTGCCTTGGAATGTCGTATTCGCTGTGACAGTCAGCGATGTCGCATTGATCGAGGTATTTGACTTGACATACAACCATCCACCATTGTCTGAGGTATTACCAGATTTCAGTGTTGTGGTTCTTAGTTCATTGGCAGTGAATGTTCCTGCAATGTGACCGTTGCCCTTTGACACCCCACCACGATTTGCAGAACCTGCTCGTGATACAGTGACTACGTTATTACTTATAACAGTCGCGACAAAGTTTGTGTTTAACCGCCACGAATCGAAACTGTTGTTTAAGTTAGTATTTGAGACTGTTACTGTCATTTAATCTTCTCTACTAAAAGTTGGAGGATATTCTTGATTTCTTTTACGTCTTCTTTTAAACGCTCGATATCATTATCCTTTTGTATCTGTTTGTTTCTATGTGCTCGATACGCTTGAAGCGATGTTAAATCTGTATTCAACACCGCTTTCGTTTCTGTATCCTTCACCAAATTTTCATGGTCTTGTACTTTTAACTTCATCACTTCTGAAGCGCAATCGCCCTCATATCTCTAACTAATGGAGTAATGTTCGTCCCAGTGCTTGTCATTACAATCTTCAACGCAAATGTCTTGTAAGTTGCGTAGATTGAACCATCTCCTGCACGGTATGTAACTACTTCATTATTAGAACTATTTAGTCGCGCATGCGAGTTGGCAGTTGTTAAAAATCCTTGTCCATTAGTATTTGCACTGAACCCAAACTCAAACTCTTTGAAGTCTGTTCTATCAACTGAGTCAGAGAATGTGTTCGACGCAGTGATCTGAGTCAGAGGAGTGAAGTCCTTATTGTTGAAAGACTCACCATCTTCTGGATTATGAACTCGTGCGTAAACCTCAATACCTGCACCAGATGGTTTGTATGCTGTGAGGTAGACTTTTAGGTCTTCCGCATCTTGTCCATCTGCTAACTCAACTGGTTTTGTGATATAACGCATATTCGCATCACCCACAGTCTTATGTTCATCTGTGATTAAGTTGTTAATCACATTCTCGACCACAATACCGTTAGTCCTTGACATATCAACAATCGGAGATACTTTCGGATCGTTAGTTGATATTGTACCCTTGATGACAAAAGACTTTCGCGAACCATTAACAGCACTTAACCCAGACTCATTGGTCTTAGAGTAAATCTTTTTCTCACCGTCAAGGAAGTCGTTTTCTACTTCATTATCGACAGTCACAAAAGTAGGACTGATTACACCAGATGTCGAGGTTGTTCTTGCACTGAATGCCAAAGAAGTATTTGCATAAGACAATGAAGGCAACTTAGGCACAAGAGTATTCAACACAACATTATCGATTGATGACAATGCAGCACTTGCTCCAGACACTGTACCAGTGATTGTATTTGCTGCACCGAATCCACCAGTTGATCCTTCAATGTGAATCTTCTTGTTAGCAGTGTCGATGAACTTCACAAAACCCGATGCAGGAGTTGGATCAACTCCATTAATAACTTTCTCACCAACATTAAATGTGCCGTTCAATGTGCTATATGAGAAGAAGTCAAGATCATCATTCTCTACATACAATGTACCAATGCTCGTTGTGAAGTTTGCGCGATACAGATTGAACTTGATGTCTTCACTTTGGATCGGACTCCAAGTCTTATCGTTTGCAGATGAGAACAGAACACCAGACGCAGGTTGCTTATGAATCAACTCGTTTGTATCAACATCAGTGCCACCGAGTTGTCCGACCCACAATGCATACTCATCGGAGTTACCACCTGGGATGACTGTGAATGCGTAGTCTGTTCCATTCTTCAAGAACACTGGAGAGTCGAACTGGAGAGTTGTTGCATTTGTTGCAACACTAGAGTTCGCAGTGACTTCGCTTGGTTGTAATGTCTTAGAACCGAACGGTACAATCGTTGGTGTTGGGAATCCATTCTCTACTTCACGAATTTGAACTGTAACTGGATAAGTGCTTGACTTACGACCAAAGAACAAATCAAGTTTCGTGATGAATACGCCCTCAGAATCTCCCGCAGAGATTGTGAATGTCTGTGATAACGGATCTTCATTCTCAGGACCATTTTGCTCCCGATCTTCTCGCGCTCTGCTAGTGGTTACGCTTCGTAATGTTCTATCATCGGTGATATTTTCTTTTGAAATCTGAGGAAGATTAATAAAAGAGGTTCCGCGTTGCGTAATACTCAAAGATGTTGATGTGTAATCACCGTGTGCCGATGTTGTCAGTAATGCGGATTGGGTTTGAGTATTAGCAATATCTTTAAACTCAAATCGCTTCGTACCAACACGGAACTTTAATGTGTCGTCGTTTGGAATACGGAAGTTAGCATAAACCGTACCAGAAGAATCGGTAACCAATACCGCACCTTCGGCAGCAGTATTTGCAAACGAACTGTTTGCCGGAGTCACATACTCTACCACTAACTCATCGTCAAAGTATGGATAGACACGAGTACTTGGTTTCATACGAATACCAGTAACTTCGACATTACGCGAACGAATGAAGTCACGAACTGCAACATTCTCTACAAAGTTTCCAACAGAGAATGCCTCACTAGATGGACTGATTGAGGTTTGAATACCTTGACGAATCTGATCTGTGGTTGTAGTGGTTGCGGTTGCAGTTGTTCTTCCTGATCTGGTAACATCTGTATCGGTTTCTGCGCTTATAGTAGTCCAGTTACCCCAATCAATACCAGTTACACCAGTTGCACTTGCAATTTCTTCAAATGCTTGATACATTCCATCAAAATCTACTTGAATGTCTGGTAGAGTCGTGATGTCTGGTGTATTGTCCATTGAAGGATTTAATAGAACCTCACCTTTCCAGTTAAAGGTCAACTCTTGTACTGGATTACGCAACTTGGATGCGAAAGGTTGACTTAAATGTGAGGTGTCTGTGAACGACAGAGTGACCAGATTTCCTCTCTTTGTAATGTTAGACGAGGTAAATGACAAGTCTTTCGTCATCGACACATCGCGACGAACATATGACGGACGCAGTTCATTGCGGTTACGGTCAATTGCCGCACGATATCCTACTTGAGTAGTATCTGCTCTGTTGTGTCCATCAAAGTTATCTACAAGGAAACCGTTCTTGAAGCGGTCAATACCAGTTGTTCCAAAAATCTGTTTATTCTGTGCAGATGTTTCAAGCGCATTTAATGACGCATAATATTCCAGACTCTTTACGCGCTCTTCGACTGCTCGTAAGTCCTTCATTGTGTAACGACGATTGTTGTCGAGCGTCAAACGAACTGCATAGTCTGGACGGTTGGCATCCTTTGCAACATATGGAGACAGCGATGGATATACTGGAATGTCGAGCGTACCAAGAGACATTGACTCACCACGCTCCGCAGGAGTTTTAGGAGTTAGCGATGGTACTCCCTTAATGACTTCAACATTTCCCTCTTTATTCATAACCACACGGTCTTTACGAGGGAGATAGAACTGGACATCAGTCTGGAAGTTCTCATCTGGAGTTGGCATATACGCGCCATCGGAGTCAATGTTGAATGCCGTATTCGCATCTGGATTTGTAATGCTTGGAGTCTGGAGTGCGACAGCATTCGCAGATGGCGTTCTAGAGTTCTGCTTGATCGGACGGAAGTCAATCGAGTCACGCAGATCATAAACACTACCAGTTGATGGCGAAACAAATTTTGGAATACTTTGCGTTGTAATCGAACTAAGGTCTGCCGTATTTGCATCATTGATAGGATAAGAATCAACAGACAAGTATCCAATACCCGCAGAACGATCACGACCAAAGTAACTAAACTTAACAAGTAATCCACGGTTTGTCAAGTCCAAAGATGAAGTATCTTTAAGTTTGATGGACGATGTATCGTAGTATGCATCTTTCTGTCCAGTAACCAATTCAAACTCTGTGATATTATTATTTGATGCAGTGACAGTTGTATTACCACCAACATAAACGGCATCTAACTTATATGCGTCAGATACACCAAGTGACCAAGGACCATTCTTGCTGGCAGTGTGTGAACCAGTGTTGATATGAACATACTTGCTCTTGTTGACAGTCTTTCCAGTTTGAACTGCATCAGTACGGAGTACATCAAAGTAAACAGATGTAGCAAAAGTTGCCGCAGTGTTTTGAAGAGGAACGATGTCAATACTATGTTGTGTTGAACTTGAAGTAATGTTTAGGTTTGCACTATTGAATACACGACCAGTTGGATACCGAGTAGCATGTCCAAGTGACGCGCCCGTGCGCGTGACTGCAATCGTACCAATTGTCTTGAGAATTGTGGCACTTGTAATCTCGGATACAATCTCAGAGTATGTATTACCACCATCGGTAATCTTAATCATATCACCAACAGTGTATGCAGATGTGAATGTGGTTGCCGAACCAGTGATTGTGTTACCTGCAATAGTTATAATTTTACCAGTATGATTGGCAGTGTCAACTTGTGCTTTGGCAACAACAAAGATATTACGCTTATCTGCAAGTGTCAGCGAACCAGTATCGTTTAGAGTTTCTGTACCGCCTGAGTGAGCAGTGTTGGCAGTAACTGTTGCAGAACCACCAGAGAAGTTGACTGTCTTTTCGGTGCTGAATACAAACTGCGTATCGACATTGTTGTCTGCGTCTTTGAGTGTCTTTGTACCCTTCTGCGTGAATGGGAATACGAGAGTATTCTTACCTGCTTCTTTGAGAACTGCTACACCAGACTCAAGCACCAAGTCTGCCATAGACTTTGGTCCAGAAGCGTTATCCTCATAGATACCACGAACATCAGCAAAAGAACTTCCAGAGTTCATCTGAATATCAAAGATGTATAGACGAACTCGCCCTTCTACAGTACCAGTTGCACCAGATTCATATTGAATACCACGAATCTTTGCAGTACCAATTGCAGAACCTTGTGCTGTCTGAGCACCGTAGTTCTTGCCAGAGACACCATTCTGAACTGCATTGCGGAGAGATACTTCACTAAGTCCTTGGTAGTCCCAAGTACCTACGACCTCTTTTATGAAAATATAGTTACCAATTGCTTGTCCAATGACACGAGCATCTTTCGTTTCAAAGTCTGTTGCCTTGTCAACATCGCGGAAGATTGGAGACTCAAGTGACACGCGGTTACCGTTTATATAACCGATACCCTTCTCAACTTCTGCTACTAATTTGTTATTGTCGCCACCACCATCTGAGTTATAACGACCTAGATTGGTTGCTGAACGGAGATGCTCGCGAATACGAATGTTAAATGGTTCTACTGCATAGTTACCATTTGTTTCAAAGTTACGCTGTGCAATATACTGCCCAAGATCTGAGTAAACTGTATCGGTGCGTCTCTGCACCACTTCACCATTTTCGACTGTAGCAATCGTGAAGAAAGTAGTTGTGTTCGCAGCACTTAGAGAACGTGATGATAAAGTTGGAGACAACTTGAGTCGTTCTGCGCCCGGTGCGGCAAAGTTAGTCGAACCAGTGGAGTTGTCGAGCAACGATGAATCTTCGTTAGAGTCAACAGTTGATTCCGCAGTGATGAAACCGATCTTCTTATTCGGAGTAGTTGAATACTTCTCTACGATGTGCGATTGAGGAGCAACACGAATGAAGTGTCCTTTGTGGTATATAATACCATCTGCCACTGTTGCGCGGAAACCTTGACCAGTTGCACTTAATGTAATCGTATTTGCGGCAACAATAAACGAGTTGTTTGCTCTCCAACGAACATTCAGAACTTCGTTGTTGGCAAATGCACGAGTCGTATTGTTTGAACCAGAGTTTGTATACTTAACAAAGAGTGAAAGGAAGTTAGGATCTGCTACTTCTGAACCTTCTTTAACATCAATCAACTGTGCTTGCATACCAGTGGTTTCACCAACCACAATCGCATTAGCAACAGCACCACTTGAGAAGAAATCGCCTAAGAGCATTACACGGTTGTTTGCATCTTTATCACGCAATTTAACAAAATCAATAGTGTCTGTTTTGAGACCAACGCCAGTTACAACTGTACCGTCAACCAAAACCTCATTCGCAAATCGTTGAATTTGATTTTGCAAAATAGTTTGAAGTTGAGTTAGTTCTCTTGCTTGGACTGCGTATCCCGGACGAAACAAAACACGATGAAAGTTTTTCTTTTCATCGAAATCGTCGAAAAACGGACTTTGATTGAGATTGGTTTCGATTGCCATTTATACTACCTTTAAAAATCCAATACGATCTTAATATCTTCTGTTTGACCCGGATCGCGAGTTACTGCTTGTATATTTTCAATATATAATATCTGACCAGAGAATGTATTTGCCTCTGGACCTTTTATTGCTTCTACTGTTGCAATATCGTCTTCACTTGTGCTCTTGAGAATCACATCGTCTTTAGTGAATGCAACATTGTCAGCATATGATTCTACATTATTTAGGTAAACTGTATAGAAGGTTGCATCATCAACTGTTTCATCTTCGCGAATATATGCGATATTTGCATTTGCGCCTTTCACTGCATTCGCCAAAGAATTTGTTGCACGAGTAGTTGGAGATAAATCTGTGACAAATTGAAGCGTCCCAAGTTCTGCTCGTAAGCGAGTTCTTTCGTTTGTAATAATATCACGAACTTGAAGTGGACTCTCTGGAGGATTCGATGTGTATGCAATTTGAAGGCGAGTTGTAAGTCGCAAAGTGTTTGGACTATTTGATGTATTTGCGATTGCTTCTACTTGCACAAGATTATTATTCGCATCGCACTTCAGTACAGGATCTTTCAGAATGCTGATTGTGCGGAACTCTGTGTTTGATGGAATGTATCCATTACCGTTTGCAGAGATGCCAGAGGTTGTGTTTTTGAACTGAACATTCAACATCACTTTATCTGCGGCAAGTTCTCTCACTGGATCTGAACCATGCCCACCTACTGGAGAGATAACCACATTAGCAGTTGCGCCAGTACCATGAATTGAGTTTGCAGTAACCAGTGCACTGGCACGAGTGTATTTACTACCCTTATCAATCATATTGATAGCATCGATAGCACCAGTACCTGCATTCACACGAGTGTATGCTTTTCCACCAAGACCATCACCAATGATTGTTAATGTTGGAGAAACAATTACGCGAGAGTCTGTATTTGGTGTTGTAGCAAATGCCGTATTGACTGTCAGGGTCTTAGTGGATCCTGCATAATCAACGATTCGACGCAATTGACCTGCACCAGTACCAGAAATGATGTATACGGACGAACCATTGTAGAAATTGTCAATTGGCGATGGAGGAGTATCACCTGCCGCAGAAAGACGCAATGCTAATCTTCCACCAGTTTCTACGACACCGTTTGCAACTTCGTGATAACCAGAACCTATTGATACAGTTTCAATCACTTCAATTGCACCGTTGACTGCCGCACCTTTTACCGCAACTTGACGATCTGATTCTGTAGAACCATCAGTTACAGACAGTGTTTTTACTGGCATATGAACGGATGTCAAAAATTTATTTGCGTCACCAAGCGAGATGGTATACATGTATTTCCAAGTGTACCCATCAGAAGTCGTAAATGCAGAAGTTGAAAATCCAGTAGGTTTGACTGTGGATGTCACACCTTTATTATTGAATAGACATTTATAGACATTGAACTGATCTGTCAATATATAATACACACGATCATACATGTCTGTATCAGTATCACGATACATTGAGTAGACTGTGCCAGATGTCCAGTTGTAACGAGGTGCTACATGCGAGATATCTCCGGTTGTAATTTTCTTACCCCCAATAAATTCTCGGTGTGCTTCATACTGAAGAAACTGCTCATCATCCTCTGGGTTAATCGGAGTCGGTTCGTTTGCATATGGATATTGATTTCCAATGACTGCATAAAGAATCACAGAGTTTTTCGTATTACGACCATCAGACGCATTCAAAGCAGAAATAAATGCTTGCGCGTTGTTGATCGATAAATCTTTGGTTGCGTATCTGTAAACTGCCATTACGAGATGTTCCCTTGAGTGTAATAAGCATTTGCGGAGGCAATGTTTCCATTTGCCCAAGCAATGTTTAGGTTTGCTGTTGTATCATTCGTTACTATATTTAGTGGCATTGTATAGAACTGTTCGTTGGCATATTCAATAATTATTGTGCCACTGTTTGCAAATTCTGCAAGGAAGGAAGTGCTTGTACCAGTGATATCAAAACTTCCATTGTTTAGAGCAATCGTACCGTTAGACTGAGCACGAATAAAGTTGTTAGCAGTGGCAGTGACATCGACTTGAGCATTTGCCTGAAGACGGAACTGACCAAAGATTGCTTGTCCCGCAGGATGCACTAACTCTAATGCAATATCGCGATATCTATCTAATGAAAGCGGAGACTGAATTTGATACGAGAACTCTTGATAGAACTCACCATCTTGTAAATATCCGCGAGAAGAAGAAACATGTGAACGAGTCGAGGCATAGTAACCTTCTGCGTTTGCAACTCCTTGCAAATTTACTCGGATTTGTGCTGATGTCGCAAGTGGACGAGTTGTTCGTTCTACAATGACAATCTCTTTGTTACGATATGCGAATCCAGAGTCGAGTACACGCAATCCAGTAATTGTACCGTTTGCACCAACCCCTGTGGTAATAAGTGCATTCTCACCAAGAACACCTCGATCATCAATCGAGACAATCTTCGCAGTACCAGTATCTAAAACTGGACGAGTATCTGGCGTACCCGGAATATAAGAACCATCAATAATCTGTAAAGTCACTAATGCATTATTTGCGTAGTTAATATTGCTGGGTTTCCGTTGTAAGAAGTCTTGGAACACACGGACTTCCATTTCGTATGTGCCGTTCGCATACTGAATGGTATTGATTGCTTGACCTGGGGTTCCTGTACCTTTGACATCACCAGATGCACCAGTAGATGATTGAACTACTTTATCAGTGGTATCCAATTTTGTGAAACTAGAGTTTCCACTATTCCAGTTCAAATCGTCAGATTGAAGTGTCAAAACAACTTCACCAATACCCAAGGATGCGATGTCTGCTTCTGTGACACGAATTGTTGGAGCAACAGAATAACCAGAACCACCTATAGGTAAAGACAATGATGCAATCGTACCGAATGTCGTTGCTTCAAAATTAAATGCATCTGACAAGCGAGTGTAAATATTTTCAATCTGAGAGTTAGATGTTGATGAGACAACATTACCAACAGTCGTATTTGATCCGACCAAGCGCAGTCCTTCGTTTTCAAGGAAACGACCCATTGGACCAGTGTCAAACTGTGCCGTTAGATTGGCAACATTATTTGCAGTAACTTGCACTGTGTACAAGTCTCGATCATCAGCACCCCCCACACCACGAGTATAACCATTGGCAGTAAGGTCAACAATCTTTTTGACCACTCCAAATGCACCAGATGTTCGCCCTACAATCTCTTGGTTTTCAAGCAAAGGAGATACGGTAGTGTTCGCAATCCAACCAATCTGTGCGACATGATAACCAATCGTGTTGCCAGAGAATGATGATACTGTACCAACTGTTGTGCCAACGGCAGTTGAGATATTGACCTTTTCTGAACCAGAGAAGTTTTTATATCCATTGATACGGAGAACGACATCTGTGCTGTTGTATGCACGAGCAATCGCATTGACTGTTGCATTCGCACCAGAGGTGACCCCAAATAGTGAAGCACCCACACCGATACTTGGATCAGAGGTATTTGCGATAACGATCACTGCATTGGAGTGATCACGGAAGTCAAGGTTATTGCTTATCTGTCCTGTTTCACGAAAACCGTAGTCTGGTGATGACAATACCATGTTCGCGAATAGGTCAAGTCTGCGATTAGCACCATCTGCTGAAGCAATCGTTGGAGCATTCTCGCCAAAGATTGTGTTTGATGAAATTAAATCTATATTGATTGAGATTGCAAAGGTATCAACGATATCTGTTGAACCAATTTGGAAACTTGCAGGACCAGAACCGTCTCCACCAATGAATTCAATCGTTGAACCGCCTGGATCAGTCGATGGCGTATAACCAGAACCACCATTGACTAATGAGAATGTAAGTGTACCACCCAAATCTTGAACCGAGGTAACAACAACCTTTGCAAAGTCACCATTCAGAGAAGAAAGCAGTTCTAATTCGTCGCCTGGTGCATATTCACCGCCCGGTGTGATGATGTCAACTGAGTTGATACCTGCTTCAACGATTGGAGCATGTCCAGTGCTAGAGATGTCTCCTTTAAGTCGCACTGGTTCTAAATGGTTAAAAGTTCCGCGCACATTTGACACAAAAATCTGCATCAAGTCCCGTCCCTTTACACTACGACGAGTTACATCTTCTACGAGTGCTTCTGCTTCAGATTCTGCACCCTTGATGGTTTTTCCAATAAAAGCATAGTTGTTTGGATCATATGCACTGACAAGATATCGATCAATATTCCAATCACCGTCTGATACTTTTAGAATCTGATCGGCAGGATACACCACCTCAATGGATTCATTGTACAAAGCACGAAATAGCAGTTTATATGCACCCAGAGTGCCTCGTGCTTGGTTGTTTTGCCTAGCATACTTAACTAATAGTTTTTTATCTGCGGCAACATTTAACGGTACACCCGGCAAAAACTGATTGATAAAATATGAAATGAAATCTTCGGTTGTGGTAGCAATGTCTTGATAGGATTGTAGATTCTGAATCGCGTCAGTCATCTTCCCATTTTGCTCCAGATACTCATAGTATGCTTGGACAAACGCGAGGAAGTTTTCCCCCTCCTCTTTATAAAAGTCAGGGAACTGATCTTTAACCAGTGTTGAAATCTTATCGGTGACTGCCATTAGTTAGTCTCGCCTACTAGCGTAACTGATGCATCATTGACATCCATAATCAAAATTTGTTCGCGTATCGGAATAATATCGAGACGGTCTGGAGTAACAGTGACTTTCATTTCAATACCTGTATACGCAGAAGGTCTGAACGCATTAAGGACAACTATGCCGTTTGTATAATCAACAGTTCCCGCAGTGGCATTGATGAAAACCTTTTCCTTTCTTTCATTGAAACGATAGATACGGATATTGCCCTTTCCATCATCATCAAGAGATGCTTGGAATCCATTTAGAGTAAATTGGGTTGAAGTAATGGTCATCACTCGTAATGGATTATTGAAGTTAAGAGTCACGCGCTCTGCAAGGTTTGTGTTTGGAACAAATCGTTTTTGGATATTGATTGCCGCGTCGTTATTGAGAATAGAACCATTTTGGGTATTATCCAACACACGAACAAAACGAGAATAACGGAGACGGTTGCCGAAACGCTCCAAGTTATTTGTAGAGAAGTCACGAACCGAAGTCAAAACCTGCGTTTCAATTTGTCCAGTAGATACCACTGTCTGTGAGGCATTATAGAATGTCGTGATAGATGGTATTAAATAAGTATAATCTGGATCAATGAATACTGGATCAATTGCAAGAGGCACACGATTTAAAATTGACTCACGGAGTTGTTGCTTACGATTGGCAGTTACAAATTGTTCACCGAAAGGTTTGACTGCCACATATACTTTGCCGTAAACTGGAGGAGATGCTAACTCTCCACCAAATGCAATCACCGATTGTAGATCAGAGTTCTCTGCTAAGAGAATGCGTCGATAGTCATTATCGACTACTGCACGATTCTGTGTTTGATAAAAACGAGGAGCATTAAACTTGATTGAATCAATTGTTTCCGCAGGATTACCACCAGTAGCATTTGTGTTTGTCGCAATGGTTGCGGTTGCGTATGGTTCTGTGATGCCAGTTAAATCATCAATTGAGAATGTGGTTGCACCGTTAGTGGCATCACCATTACACACTAAGTAATCAATGATAACAATATTGCCGTTTTTCAGCGACTTACCGAGAGAACCAGAACCAAAAATGATTTCATATTTTAAGTCGTATGCTTCCTCAATAAAGTAAACAGGTGTCGTTGAAACTAATTCAACTACATTTGTCGCACGAACAAATTCTGTTACGGTTGTGTCTGCTACGGACTCTTGAACTTTCACTGAGATACTACTAATATCTACATTTTCGTTTGGTAAAACAAAACGCTGTGGGGTTGCATCGTTCACCGCAAAGCGATGCGTCAGTGGCAAACCTTCTTTAATTGTAATCGCACGAGAGAATGTGTTTGAACTATTAGTGACAGTGTATGCTACTGGTGCAACATAGGTATACTGAATGTCATCAATCGTTGTAGTGAACTTGGAGTTCTTTGGAATAGTAAACTGGGCAGTCGTATTTGCCACACCAGTAAATGCCACACTCACATTTGCAGACGCACCGATTGCAGACACTGGAGTATATCCGACCAACTTCGCATGAGACACAACGGAGTCGCGTTGTTGGGCAGTGTCGAGGAACATTTCGTTAGCAAGCATGTTGACATAGTAAGCATTGTAATGCGTGTTATAAGACAGAACATCCAAAAGGACTGCCATCGCAGAACCCTCAAAGTCATAATCTTGAAACTGAGATTGAGTGGACAGATACGACTTGAGGTTTGTACGAATTTGCTCAAAGTCGAGTTCTGTAACTTGTAAATAACTGTTTGCTGAAGTCGCCATTTAGCGCACCCTCTCCAAAATTACGTCTAATACTACGGGGTCTGGATCATTCACAACATAAAATGCAACAGAGATTGTGACAGCATGTAAATCTGGTCTTTCTTCAACCAACACATCAATCAACTCTGCACGAGGTTCGTAGTTTGAAATAACTTGACGAACAGCATTCTGCATCGACTGCTTCGTCGATGGTGTAAACAACTCAAACAAATAACGACGAATGCCACATCCAATATCTGACTTGAATGGGCGTTCGTAAAAATCTGTGAGAACTAATGCCTTGACAGACTGACGCACTGCCTCACGATTTTTCTTTCGTGTCAGTTGCTGTGTGATCGGATGGGCAACAAACCCAATATCCAAATCACTAAAGATTGTTATGTCTTTTCCTGCCATAGTTTCTCTCGATTCTTATTGTACTATTTAGTCAGCATTTTTGGATGCTTGGATTTCTGCGCGTCTTTCTTTGCAGATTTTTGAAATCTCTGCTAATGCCTTACGCGCACGAGTACCCGCAGACTTGTTACCATTTTCAAACTTTTCGTTTTCTGTTAAATAGACTTCGTAAAGTCCTACTAATCCGTCATGACTTTTCATAAGTTCCTCTTGACAAGTTGTTTAATTCTGTGTATAATCTATTTGTGGTTCTTTAAATACTATTCTGGATTAGGTGCTGAAGTAATACCCGCTCCTAATCCAGCAGTATCTGTGTGAGTGTGACTCACTAATGAGATACCAGAAGCAACCACATCACCAGTTCCTATTGTGATTGTTCCAGTAGATGCATTGATGTTCAAGTCAGAACAATCAAAGTCTACATTTCCATCCACCAGAATCTTTACATTTCCTTTGACATGAATGGAATCATCATTTGCAACCACTGTAAATCTATCTTTGATAATGTGTGTAGACACAGTACCGTCAGGGTGTACTTGATAAAAAGTACCTGACTTGTGGTATTCTCTAATGCGTTCAGCATTCGGTGTATCATCGTATTCCTTAACATGACCACTACGAGTTTCCATAACACGATTGTACGGATACTTTGCTTTGTATGGGTCATTCGGTTCTCCTATAGCAGAGTCTGGTGTATATGTTTTTGTCTGAGTTCCTCGCGCTAAACGATTCACATCAGACTCATCCACATAACGAGGGAATACTTCATCTGGATCATTGAAACCAATATTACCATCTGGAAGTGTAGTTGGCGCAGAGGCAATGCTTCCTAATATCGCAGGTTCTTGTGCATCATCCCCATCAATAAAGAAACCGATTACCCAAGAACCTTGAACGAGACCTGTGGGCATTTCTCCCACGCCAGAGGTTGATGCACCTGTGACAGGATTTACTGGTATTGCCCAAGGAAGTTCTTCTGTTGGAATCTGTCCTTTGTCTTCGGTATGATAACCGTAGCATCGCACACGCACACGACCCAACTTACTCGGATCGTTAATGTCTTCGACAACTCCAACAAACCAAGTGAAGTTACCCCTTCCTATGAAGTTTCTCATTCTCTACCTTTTCAACATGCTTTAGAAAAGAGAGGAGACCATTTTTAAGAGTCTCTTTAGTCTTCTCTTGTTCTTCAATCCGATCATTCAGATGCTCAGAGGACTCCCAAAAACTTCTTTCTTCGTTTTTTTGGTTTTTCTTCAACGAGAGTCTCCTCATGTGTTGGTTCTTTAATTTCTTGTAGGAACTCTGGAGAAACCATTGGTTTTGGATTATACATTCCTTCTACCGTTGATTGCTGTTCTGGTTCTACAATTTCTTGGATAAGTTTTTTATTTCTATGTGATCCCGGTAATGGCATAAATACCTCCTACTGTTTCGGAATATCAATTTGACGCAGTGCGTCCTTTGGTACATTATCTTGAATCCAGTTGAATACTTGCTTCTGGACTGCCGCATCATTCATGAACTTTTTGCCAGACTTCTTCAATGTGACATAGGTGAAGTCCTTGATGACCATCTCTTTAGAACCAGACCCTTTGATAACATTACCATTGGCATCTGTCCACGGAATTGTATTACGACGATTGTTGAGAATGACACGGACTTCACCATTGACACCACGAGGCAATTTTCCTTTGATGATTTCGGTCATCGTCTGTGATGCGCCAATATGTGTCAGAAGCAGAATATCATCTGGTACGACACGCGCTCGCTCTTGGTTTGCTTTGACTGCCACATAGTAATCAGTCAATACCCAAGTCACATGAATGTTCTTACCGTCATATCCCAACGCATTCAGCATTGGCATAATTTCTTTTATATCTTCGATCTCTTTTAGTGTAACATCAAACATAAGGTTTGGCAAGGTTTCTTTAGACTTAGACTGTGAGAGTGACTTGGCAAGCAGATTGAGTCGTGCGTCTTTCACACCACTCTTCTTGACCATCATGTGCAGATTGAACACATCTTCTGGATTACGCAAATCCATTTTTAGATCACGGACTTTGATAAACAACTTCTTGAGTTCGTCTACATCAAAGACCTTAAACTTATCACCTTCCATAAACTGTTTCTGAGCAAACCCTTTACCAGAACCTGCACCACCTGCTAAAAATACGACTTGACCGTACTTCTTGCCTTGGTTGTACATAATCAGTTTCTCATCGAGTTGCTGATAGTCTCGCATTTCTAAATGTTCTTTAAAGTTTATCATTAGATTTCGATCCCTGTGTCCTTAACACACTCTATGAAGGTTGTAAATTCTGTACCAGTTGTGCCACCAAACTTGTGACGCAACGATGTGATTAAATACTTACCACTAAGATACTTGTCTTTCTTTCCATCTAACTTATTTATGGTTGTGGCATTTGGGATGTTTAGATTGATAACCTCGCCCACATTCAACTCTGAATTACCCGGTACGCTGACTTCCATCTGCGTATTAAAGATA
>TARA_R110000772_G_scaffold266009_1_pt1 | contig 20955 bp, 20 predicted proteins | sample TARA_R110000772 | Tara Oceans TARA_R110000772 (sample SAMEA4397948) | marine metagenome | biome: Polar Biome; feature: [SRF] surface water layer (ENVO:00010504); material: water (ENVO:00002006), including particulate matter (ENVO:01000060) such as... | depth 5 m | reverse complement strand
GGTGGCTAAAGGGACTTGAACCCTCGACAACCGGAATCACAATCCGGTCGTTCGATTAATACCACTTTAACTACTATTAGTTATAAACAACTAAGCAGTTATATTTGGTAGTACTTTCTTAACTGCTTTTGTTTCTATATGTGCTGCGGATCTGAAACTACTACAATTCTTATTTAATCAACGTCATAAATTTTATGATTTCGTTCCCACCAAACCATATAAAAATGAGCACCTAAAACTATACCCCACGCTCTCTTTTTATTACCTAGTCTGAAACGAAATATAACATCGAATTCTTCTAAGCCAAGATCAATCCATCGGTCGACAGCTTCATTGGCTATATCACCAATATCATGATCGTGATGCATCAAATGACCTGTGTCAGATACATGGCTGTGTATTTCCTGCCAGTCAAGTCCTTCTAGATGATTCAAGCCTGTAAGGATAGTCTCTTCCCATTCAGTCTCGCTCCATGAACGGGGCTCACCCCAGGACCAAGTACCGTTTGAGTCGCCTTTACGCGCACACCAAGTCATTTTCAATCCAAAACGGGAGCCATTTTCTGCTGTTCTAACTTGTTTTGGGATTTGTAAGGTAGAGATATCTACCTCAGATTTCGGACGTTTTTCTATATCGGGAAGAGTTTCAATTTTAGGCTCTTTAGAGGGATTTTCTTGTATGAAATCAGCTTGAAGCTTTATCGATTTTGCAGCTTTTTTTTCTGCTCTTGCTGCCTTCCTTGCAGCTCTGTTTGCCTTAACCATTAAAGAGCAGAGTAGTATTCGTCCATAGAGCCTTTAGTAATAACATTGCTAGACGCTTGCATTGGCTCTAATCCTTCACGCGCTATTATCCAAGGTTGCTCTTTATGCGTTAAATCACTCAACCATTGCGCCGTTTTATCACCAAAGTATTCGAGAACTTTGTCTATAGTGTCAGCCTGTTCATCAGTCAGTTTTTCAACTTTTCCGTCGTTCACTATATTGCTACTAACTTTAAATTGACCACGATGTAAGTTATATAATGCCCTTAATACTGGACCATTTGCCCAAGCCTCAAAGTCATCATCGAAAAGGCAAGCTTCATCCCAGACTAGCGACCATGCTTGTGAGTAGTACATCAGTTTTTGTAGCTTCATTGCCGATATTTCACCAGTTTTTTCAAGTATATATTTAGCTACATCTTGAAATGTAATATCGCTCATATCTCTCTCCAAACTACTAATTTAATACAACCGCCAATTGGCGGCGCATTATACAGTTTTTCCTTGTTAATGTCATCATACACATTATTACCAACAATCAAAAGATTCATGCCATTTAAATTAGACAGTTCAAGCGTTCTTGCTAACCTTTACCTTTCACCTTTTTGTCCAATATTCGCTGACCCTGAACAGATATTTCAAGTAACTCAGCTAACTGCTGCTTTGTCTTGTATTCAACAGGAAACATATAAACATGTTGCACAACCATTTCCTTAATTATGCGCACACAAACAGGATTATCGTGTAATTTTGCAACTGTTTTCTCGATTGATTTGATATCAATTCTTCGTTTGAACTGTAGTTCAATAGATTGCTTAATCAATGCGTGTGCGGGCGTTTGTGTTTGTTCCTCTAATGCTTGATATATCTCAGCGGCTTCAGCACTTCCAATAGCTGATGATATCTTTTTAACCAAGGCATTAATTACGCCATATGTTAAATGTAAATAAGCACCTTGAGCGTTAGATTCAATGTCTGTATTAGGTAGATTTGGATGCTCTGATAATTGTAATGATATTATTTTTATAATTTCATTCTTAGCCGTATCAGATAATTTAATAAAGTAATTGAGAAACCTCAGTCCTGCTGAAATTCCACTATCTGCAAGTAAATATAATTCATCCCTTGTCATGGTTGCATGCCTGTTTCTAATTATCTGGCCAGCAATCTCAACCCCTTTAAAAGTCTTATTAATTTTAGCTAAAAGATCATTGGCATCGCCTAACTCTTCGTCATCATTTACACGCTCAATTTCGTCCAGTCTTTTATTATGGTCATGCCTTTCCTTCTGAATTTCACGCTGTTCCATAATTAATTTAGGAATTAATTTGATGAAATCCTGCATGAAAGAAAGTTGTTTCTTGGTTAAGCTGGCTTGTTCCTGTTCTTCAAATAACTCTGCAAGTACAGTTTCAATCTTTCTAATAAGCCAAAGGTCTTTGGTGTGGTGAGTAATGAAAATTAAAATATTAGCAAAATCTTCTCTATGAAGGTTATCAAATAAATTCTGAACTTTACCCTCTACTTCTCCCGATATTGAATAACTTTCAGCAATCTTTTTACCTACAAAGAAATAGTATATATACGGATATTTAAAATCTGTAAGCACCCCTTTTTCATGGAGAATAGAATTGTCAATTAGCTTTTTAAGCACATTGGAGCTATTAACTGAAAGGTATTTTTTACCATATTCTCTAAAAAATTCGTCTAAATAGTGGCTATTGAGCCCTTTCTCCTGCGTAAAAATAGCCCATGCAAGCTCAGTTAATACATTTAAGTACAGTTCATATTCTTTTCCACTAATACCCGCTTTTTCAAATGACTGATAAATCAACTGTTGATAGCAATGTCCATGCGATGTCATGTCGATATTTTGCTTTGCATATGCTTCAAACATTTGAAGTAACATAAGAACATAAATAGGCTTGGCTGGGACAATGTTCTTTTTAATGACAGTATCAAGTTGAGCTTTAAGCTCATCGCTTTGAGAATATAAGTCACTTTCCTCAATGGACTCTTCAATACCCAGTGAAACCCACTTTTTACACATTTCCTCACGTTTAACATTACCAAAACCTAAAAGGCTCACGTCTTGATACGAATTTAATGAAGTGAACTCTGCTGAGATATAAGAAAAAGAACTGTGACAGGTGATTATCACCCAATTGAAAATGTCATTAGCATTAGAGAGAAATATGTTTCTGTGCTTTTGATTTAACGAAATTTCATCAATATTATCAATTAATAACACACGGTTATCTGCCAAAACGTAATCTTCAACACTTAAACCAACATATTGATTTTTAATTTCACGTTTAATCACATCTTCTATATTAGATTTATTGACGCTTTTGCCATCAAGATAGATTGGTAAGTAATCAGCTTTTAATAATTCCCTATAGCCCATTTTTAACAGTGATGTTTTCCCTTGCTGCTCTTCACCAGATATTAAATATAAATCAGGTTCACTAAAAAGGTTACTAGAACTAATTATTTTAATATTATCCTTTTTAGACTCATCAGGTACTTCAATATCGGGGACGACAAATATATCACTCAAAAGAACGTTATTAACTTTTCTGTGCGTTAACACAACTTCTGTATCATCTAACCAATTCATCGTTGAATCAGTTATAGAGATCAGGTCTGCAGCAAGATCACTACCTGATTTATCTTCAATAACGGCTCTAGAAGGGGAAAAGTTTGATATGTGTTCTTTTAACCCTCTCACAGCATCTAACCAAGCAGTATCCCGATCTTCCCAAAGAGTAATAGCTCTAGCGTCTTTTGGTACTACTTGAAATTTTGCAAATTCGCAATCTGTCCAGTCACAGTTTCGTAAGATAATCGAAATAATGGTTGCAGAACCTTCTTTCTGCTTTTCTAAAGCTCTTTGCATTTCAATGTCATAACAATAATCAGAAGCTATAAAACTTGAGCTTACTAAAAAAATAATTATATCTGCACTTTCTAGGTTACTATCTATCTGCTCTTTCCATTCATCGCCTGCTGTAATTTTTCGGTCATGCCATACAGATATTACCGACTTTCTTCTAAGAGCCGTTAAGTGTTCATCTAACTCATCTTTTAAGCACTCATCTTTGTGTGAATAGCTTATAAATACCTTTTTACTCATAACTTTATTTTCCTTGTTAAATTTATTTTGATAAGTCGTGTACAATTGGCTCTGGAAATAGAAGTGGTAAATCTTTTTTGTTCATTTTAAACAACGGACCTTTTTCACTTACTCGGCCATCTTTTGCTCTACGTTTTATTAAGTGATCCATGGTAATAACACCATCACGTAAGAGCGGCATTAACTGGTTACTCATAGGATTTTTAGTGTGGGTAACAGATATAAGCTTAAAGTGCTCAACGCCATCAATATCGATACTCTCAGCTTTAATCCAAAATGTTTCTTTATGCTTTTCAAGTAAACGTGACCGTAATAGTTTACCGGGCCACACAGCAACATCACCGAAGTCACTATGCACTTCTACTAATTGATCAGACTTTTCATCGTAGTTAAATTGCAAGCCTTGGCTATTTGGCTTTCGAGCAGATAACGTACAATAAAGCTTAAAATCCTCATCTCGGTAGTAACCAAACTGATCTAATATTTCAGCACTTTTCTTTAATGGACTGATTTTCCAATCAGCAACTTGAGCAAATAAGGTTGTACGGTTATTACCGCCTCGACCAGATTTTAATTCTATACCTTCATAATCAGGTTCTTTACTACTATTAATATCAATACCAATAGCTGTTTCAATCGCTCTACCTACTGCAGTTGAACCTTTCACCGTTGCTTTTAATGGCTCACCTTTAGCCAGAACTTTAAGTTTTTCCAACAACACCTTCGCTACAGAGTCATCATTTGGTATTAGCTCAAGCAGTTTAGCAATAACCGGGCTGTTATCTTCGTGTAAGTCCACATCACTTAAATTGATCAGTAGTACATCATCACCAGCAATACTTACTGAAACTTGAGCACCAGCCTCGGCGAATTTGCCTAATCCTCTAAACCACATACGTGGATCACCCATTTTCGTATTTGGGCGATATAAGCTAACTGTCGTTTCTGTTATTTGCTCTGGAGAAATGAAGATAGCTTTCTTCATCACCTTATGATCAGGCCCTCGACCTTGGGAATCATAATCGTGAAAACCAGCTTCATTAAATAGTGTGCGCACTGGTTGAGTTGCATCAAGAATTGACTTTTTTAAGCCTGTTGCCGTCGGTTCGAATGTTGCGAAATCTTGCCCTATAGCAACAAGCTTCCGCTTGTTATTTAGTACACGTTCTTTCACTTCAACGGCTAATTCTTCGTCACGCTCAGTTTCAACTATGCAATCATCAGATCTTTCCGGTTCGATGGATTCTTCTACAGCTATTGCCTCGACAGCAAACATATCGACTTGGGGTGTAGGGGTTTCCTCAATAACTTGATTTTCGCACGTATGAACAAGCTCAGGCCAAGTGTTAAAACCATATTCTTGAGCAATAAGTAATTGTGCTTGGTGTAATTTAAGGGAGTGCTTCTTTTGAAAAGTTTTAGCTTCTTTTTTATACGTAGATAATTTTTTCATGATTAGTTTCCTGTTTCGATAACGCACCCTCCACTAAAAAGTTTCTCAGGGTTTTACAATCTCAGAGGATTGAAGGCTTCGACCTATCAGGAATTAGACTACTGTATAAAAAGCTAGTGGTCAATCATTTGTATTGATATACTTTGAAAAAATTTGATTAATAACAATAGTCCTGGATTTTTTGCAGGAAAATAATTAAAATATCTACTCACGTATTACACTAGGTTTTTTACTAAATTGAATTATATAGAATTATTTGCCGGATGCGGCGGTTTGTCTTTAGGCTTGGAATCAATAGAAGGCTCCAATATGATAATGGCGAATGAATTGTCGCCAATGCCAGCACAAACATTTGCTTATAATTTCTTTAATGAAGACTTAGAAGTTGAAGGTTTTATACCTGAACGAATTAAATGGTTATCTAGCCAACATCCTGTTGAAAATTTAAGGTTGAGATTACGTGAAGACCCAAGAACGTATCCTGAACTTAATGGCGATAATCACCAAACCGATATTATCGATGAAGACCTTGATGGCAAGCTCGTAGTTGCCAATATCATCCACCTAAATCAGTTTCTTGCTAACAATCCTAACATTACTGAACAACTATCAAATGCTTATGGACACGGTACATTAGACTTTGTTTCAGGTGGACCGCCATGCCAGAGTTTCAGTATGGCAGGGCTTAGAAATAGAGATTGTGATAAAAATTCACTACCGTGGGAATTTGCTCAATTTGTTAATCAAGTACAACCTAGGTTCGCAATATTAGAAAACGTTACTGGTATATTGCGCGCTTTTGAACAGGGTGGTGAAAGGTATCACGCATGGGTAGAAGTATCTAAAGCATTCAGTGAAATCGGTTATGTACCACTATGTTTGCATGTTAACGCCCGTTTCGCAGGTGTACCACAGAATCGACCACGGTTTATCATGATTGGTGTTAGACATGACATTTATGAACAGTTAGCGCCGACATTTAATCATTCAGAAGCACAATTATTCGCAACATCGTTGGAATTCTACCAATCAGTTCAAGCAGGTAATAATCCCGGAATAGAATCATTAAACTATCATGATGTAGTTAATGAAAATGATTTGGAATTATTTACCAATTCATTTTTAGCACCTGTTGTTACAGCACCAATAGAACAAATAACGGTAGCAGAAGCCATTGATGATTTAAGGTTCAATGGGGAACAAGCTACACCATCAGAACACATTGTAAACACCGCTAATTCATTAGCCCATGGTAACCTTGTCGAACGAAACGATTTAACTAATCATGAAGAACGAGCAAATGGCGACCTAGTTCAACGTAGGTTTAGGCTTTATCAAATCATGCAACAGGTGGGTAATGGATTAGCCAAAGAAGTACGCTCTGTATTGAAAGGCTCAGCTGAAACTATCAGTGATGCGGCTTGGACAGCTTTCGGTGAGCATGATTACCTGATTGAAGACGGAACTTATATTCAATTTGATACTAAGAATGAATTTTTAGAGTTTCTGTTACGCCACCCAACAAAAAAACAAACTCAGAAAGCGTTAGATCCAAATTCACCAGCGCCTGCTGCCTTATCAATTCCAGATGATGCCTGCCATTATCATCATGACGAATTACGTACTTTAACGGTACGAGAGATGGCTAGAATACAGTCTTTCCCTGATAGTTTTGTTTTTAGGTCAAAGGTGACAACTGGTGGGCAGCAAAGAAAATTTGAAGTACCTCAATATACACAGGTAGGAAACGCTGTACCGCCATTATTAGGTCGAGCATTAGGACTATCACTTCAAAACCTGATACAACGATTATAACAGCTGCCTATACCAATAAGGTATAGGCAGTGTTTTCAATGATTACAGCGCTTGCTCTAATTCTTTTAATGCACCTGAATTAAACATGGCCGCATAATCGAAGTTAGGATAGCGATTTAGAATTATCTTTAAAAATCGAATGATTTTACTCGTAACAGGAAATACGCCAAGTATCACTTTCGATTTTTCAGGATTACCTGCAGAGCTCATGGCGCTAGGTGTGGTTGTATATAGACCATTGCTTAGGCTAGTTAGCCATTTAGAAAATTCACCGGGTTTCATATCTCTAACTATTCCGCACTTCTCCTGCGCCCATACACGCAAAAACATGCGCTTGAAAACAGCAATACTGTCATCGCCTTTTAGAACTCGAATATCGGTACCTTTAAGGCTAGAAGATAATTTGTAAAAATCTTCCCAGTTTTCATAATCATCCATGGTTATAAGACAGTTATTTTCACGCCAAATCTCAAAGCGTTGACGTTTCTTAATCATATCCTCAACTGTACGGTGTGGCACACTTGAGCATTGAAGGTGTTCAGTATCATCAACTTTCACCATACCTATAGGTAGTAGGTCGCGTTTTAGGTCTGGCTCCAATCCAAGTCGTTGTTCAGATATTTCCATCCCTAAATCCAAGTGATGGGTCATCATATTATTAGTCGAAGTGAGAGACTTCTGTAAGTAGGTATCTCCGGGCTTGCGCTGAAGGTATATCTCTTTCATTTTGCTAAGCTTGGCTTTATGAGTAGTATGTTCATCAGGTAATTGAACTCCTGTTTTAGCATTTACGCCATCCCAGCCTTTAGCCTGTTTACAGGTTACCTGTCCACGAGTGCGAATACCGAGTACCTGTAACATGCGGTTTTTCTCCTCCAGAATTTTTCCTTTATTCAAATCAATCATATGAAACCATTCAGTGAATCGTTGACACACAGGTTGCGATAAATCGATTTCCTTATCAGTAGCGTTGGTAATAAAACCATCTGTGGTTAAAGAAATAACTGTTCTATGTGTGGGTACCCCAATCAACATAGCTGATAACAGAGCTCTTGCAGTACCAGAAACGAACGCTGCAAAAAACGGATTTGTAACCTCTCCGCGTTGCAAACTTTTCATAAGCCCATCTTTGATATCAAAGACACGCTTATCTTTTAACCCCATTGCAAGTCGACCATATACAGAGTTGCCTTGCTCTTTCCAGAACTTTTCTAGAAACGGATTTTCATCTCCTTCTCTCTTATAGTGTTGACGCATATCACGTACTTTCTTCATGAATGGTGTAAAAATACGATTATCATTAAGCCAAGGTATAAAAAAGCCCTGCAAAATCTCGACCTGACAGCCCATATGCCTAGCAACTTCTAACTCAGCAGCCACACAATAAGATTCTCCTTGTAATGGATAGATAAGCCCGTATGGCTCGGCTCTTACAGGTAGGCAAGGATACTCTGTATTTTCAGGAAACTTAAAACGTACACGCGCCATGCCAAACACATCGCCCATAAAGTCATCGAGGTTTGTGGTCATTCGTGTATTGTCGTAATCCAATGCACGTAAACCATTTAAAATAACGGTATAGCAGCTGGGTGCATCATAATCATGCCACATATCAATATCAGACGGACCTGTTAAGTAACACTCATTACGCCCACCGTGATAACACTCTATAGCCATGGCTTCAAAGATATAAGCTGCGCTATTTAATACAGAGTTTGACTGAGTAACAGGGCTTAACTTAGTCGCTCCTTTTTTCTTAATCCACTTCTCTGTTTTAACCGTTTCCTTGCCAAATAGTTCTTCAAAATACTGCTTGAAGCTATTATCATTAACGCCAAGATTCTCTTTTATTTGATAACGTAATTTATAATCTTTAAGAACTGACTCTTTTAACGATTTAACTGCAATGCTACCAATGGTGAAGGGAAGATATGTATGCCCTTGTTTAACACATACTGAGTCGATGACTAACAACATGAACTTATAGACGATATAGGCATCTTGAATAGCGTAGTCTTTAAACGGCTTTGGAAAATCGACCAGAAATTGATGCATATTTTTTTTCTGTTCTTGGGTGATTTTTATTTTTTCTTCATCAACAAGCTCAGCAAGTTTTTCAAGACTTTGATAACCAGCTGGTGCAAAGAGCATGGAGTCATAAAAAGTGATAACCAATGTGTGCTTATTGCGATTTTTGTCATATACACTGTGTGGCTTACCATCAATACGCTTTTTTACTTCCTTGCTCACATCGACACCATAAGTATCACCTAAACTTGCAACGGTTTTACGTACTGAGCTGACTTGGGTTTTTATGTCCCGAAACGAGTTACTGAATGTGAACAGATCAGCTTTTAGGTAATGTGCTGCGACAATCACGTGCTCAGGCCACGCGGTTAGCACGCCTTCCTCAATTGCATCTTCAATAGCTAAGGATAAAAATTTTTCAAAGGTATAACGGTCTTTTTTAGCCATTGATTTGGTATACCGAATACCTTTACAGAACTTACCGTTGAAACCCACCACATACTGGTATGACAAAATCCCATTTTCATCACCTAAACACTGATACTCTGTATCAATGGAGATGATTGGCATCATCGCTGTGGGCATTCGTTTGACCTGTAATTCATCCTTAATTTTTTGCTGCGCTTCTTTGCGAATTTGCTTTTTAGTTTTTCGCACTTTAGGTGTCATTTCTTGCAATTCTTGGCGTTCATCAATACCAACTTGTTCGAGATATTCTTTATTGCTTTCGTCAGTATTGCGCCCGAAACTTGCTTCAATACCAATATTCAATCGTGATTTCGCCATTGATTCAAAGCTAAGCTCTTCTTCACCCTTGGAGGGTGATTGACTATTTCTACTTTTTTCTTTTGCAGGTATTTGGTGTGTCATAAATAAAAAAGCCCTGATTACTCAGGGCAGTCTCACTGTGAAAATGAAAAGGGATGTAAGAAAAAAATTAAGCGTTGCGGTATGCGTCCCACTCAACGGCAGCTACCTTATCTATGCTTAGGTCCATCAATACGGTTTGCACTTCTTTAAGTAGCGAATCCATCTCTGGAAAGTCTTCAGCTTTTACGATACAAAGTGCGGTATCAGGGGCAATGGAAGTAATGATCAAATTGCCACTTTTAGGGCTGATATATGCATCACCAATGATTTGTAACGGTACTTTCCCGCCACAGGCTAATGTGAATGTATCTTGATTTCTTAAGCTGTCATTAATTGCTTTGACTACGCTAGCTTTCACCTCATCGCTGATATCATCTTTGAGCCACATCTTCGACCAACCAAAACGATCGTACGTGATGATATCTTCACCATTACATGCATATCCGACAGATTGGGCAACATTTGAAATGGTACCGTATGAATCCTTTGCGAAAATCTTCTTATTTACTTTCATAATAAAACCTTTATTACGTTATTGCGTGGTTATTACCACGGTTAAAATTAACTGCGCACATGCGCGAATACTGTTGCCGTAGTTAAGGTGTGGCCCACCTATCATTGCTAGTTTCACCACCTCCTTACACATCAAATACAGTGAAAGAAGAAGGTTAAGATTTCTGCTTAAACGATAAGCTAGAGCCATTTAGCAACGCATCAGCCGTTTGTTCACTGGCTTCCAGTAATCGGTCATCGGCGTGGTAGGTGTAAATTTGTGTGGTCTTGCAATCTGCATGACCTAAAGACTGCTGGACTAAGCGAATATCACCACAGGTTCTTAGTTGATATGAGGCAAAACTTCTACGTAAATCATGGCAAGTGAAATGTCCGTTTAATACGCCTTTATCCTGCATGTATTGGCGTAAACGATTCATACACGTAGTAGGCTTACTGATATGACTTTCACCTGTTAGTGATGTAAATAGGTACTTCCCGGGACTATAAGACAGAGCCTCTAACACGATAGAGCGACCAATGTGGTTCAGCGCAATTTGTTGGGGTTTACCTGATTTAGTCATGGGAATATTTAAAATATGGTAATCATTGCTAAGCCATGACAGTTCAATGCTGATCACATTGCCCTGACGTAACCCTGTGAATAAGCAAAGTAGGATGGCCAAAGCTTGAACCTGATTTTGATCTTGCAGTAGCGCTTCAATTGCGACAGCGACTTCTTTCAACTCTAGTACCCGGGTGCGAGGTGGATTATTTTTAGGACGCGGCAATCCCTGACAAGGGTTCTTATCCAAATAATCCATCGCCACGGCTAAGCTAAATACCTTACTAAAGGCCGATTGATACTTGCCAAGGGTTGGCGGTTGAACTGTAGGGGCAATATCATTTAGCAACAACATAATGTGCTTTTTACGTACCCCCCGTAGTGATAAATGTCCGTAGCATTTTTTTAGTTTTTCAACTTTTCTGATGAAGCCTTTGTGATCACGATGATTTTGTAAGCTCCATGGCTTGACAATATCGGTGATGAAATCACCAAGTAATTCGTCATATTCATCATCATCAAGAGTTTCAGACTCTAACAATTGGACTAATTTTCCAATGATGTGTTGACGCTCTGACTGTCGGGTGTATACTTCTATGGGTGATTGAATTGAATTATTATTAATATTCTCAATCAGTTGCGTATCAATGTTTCCCATCTAACTTCTGCCTTATTTATCCCAAACGGACACCCATTTCAGCGTTTGAAATTAGAAAAATCACAAATCTATGTGTTGGTGTCTTAATGAAATCTCGCGATTTTATGCGAGAATTAGTGGTGGCTTTAAGGTGTATGCTTAGGTGTGGTATAGGGTTTATCGTAGTTTTGAATTATTTTAAACTATCAATGGTTTTTGAAGGGAAAAGGTAGATATGTCTAATAAGAAAGAATTGAGCATTGTATTTTTAACCTCCCCTTCTGACGTGTTAGCACCCCCTTTGATTGAAGAGCAGCCCAAATATGCCATCAAATATAGTGACCGATTGATTGAGCTATTGGTAAAAGTGATGAAACGCTTTCATCTTTCACAAGCAAATACAGTTAAACTAATAAATGCAGTATTTAAACACCACAACATCGCCGTTGAACTGCCTACACAAAATACATTTTCAACGATTCTAAGTGGAAAAAAGAAAGCACGTTGGAATACAAGTAAGCTGGAAAAGGTAGGTAAGTATTTGGTTGTGTCACAGGATAAAGTGATCAGTCGATTTCGCTATAACTATGAAACTAAGCACTCAAAGGCATATCAATTAACCATTCTAGGCCACGTTTCAAGAGACTATGACACTGGTGTTAATAAGCACATTAACTTCTCTATTGGTGAATACTGGTACCAGTTTCCTATTAACCACTACCGTAAAGGTAAAAGTACTCATCAAGCGCCAGCCAAAACAGGCAGAGCCTGCCTTGTCGGCACTTGGTTGAAGAAAAATAAAGAACAAGTAAGTCGCATAAAAGAGACATTAAATTTAGATGATGTAGGAGCATTTAATGCCCTCATTCCTTTTATTCATAGCCATAAAATAAGAAAAGTAGGCTGGAGGCAAGAGGACTATATCTATGAGTTACAGCAATTTAAAAACAAGAGGGTGTTAATTGATAATGCAATTAATAAGTTCCCTAAATCTGTATTTAAGCGTGATGCTTCTATAGAACTAGAAGCTTATTTACTACCTATTCAATACTCAATAAAAGAATACATCCAAGTTTTGGATATGGTGCAGTTATTTTTATTTATTCGCTGTCCATATAGTAAAGCCGTGTTTATCCGCACCTTACCTGAGTCATTCATCAAGCCAATTGTAGTTTATAGGAAAAAAAATAAAGCATTAGTGCCTAGCTACACATTGTCAGTAACTAAACATGTGGGAAAATTAGTATTCGATTTCGCTGTCGATTTTAAAACGGGCGGCTCAGCTGCCCATTTCAACGCTTACTTAAATATTGAACAAAGCTATTATGAAAATAAGCAAGATAATAGCCAGAAACCTAGCATAAATTCGGTTGGAAACGTGGGCGTTGGCGAAAGGGTAACGCAAAATAAGAAAATAAATTTAGCTACAGGTATTGCATTACCACCCTTGATTACCCCCTTTGCTGTAAGGGATAAATCGTTTTTAACCAACAGCACGATAAACACCTATCTACAAGGCTGGGTGTTGTATCTTAATCAACAATTTGCAAGGTTTACAAAAGCCGATGAGGCTTGGTTTTATAATTTGCGTGATGATGGTTTTGTTGGTGAATGTTGCGAAATAAATGTAGAACAAGAGTTGTAGATGTCCTATATACCCCTACCGCCTTATTCTACTTAGACTTAACCAATTGATTTATAGCGGATATTATCAAGTAATGATTACGATCTAAAAATAACCAACACTTTAGGCACTGGTTTAAATTAGGTTTGATGACTAAAAGAACAGCCACCACACACCTATCGCAAAACCAAACAATGTCACTTTAGGTGGTAATTCTAATAACACGGCAACAGCAAATATAGCTATCACGTAAACAATAAAGCTCATTAATAGTGCAAACATTTGCTACCCCACACATTTCACTAGAAAGAGTAAAAGAAAGGCTGCTGCTATTGCAGTTTTTGGATTATCAACACCTTTAATTAAAGCTATAACTAGAGCTACGAATAGACCAAAGTAAATAAGCGTATCCATTACTCATTAGCTTCTACAACGTTTTCTTCTAATGACGTATCAGCTTCATTATCAGTAGAGGCAACTTTGCTAATAATTAATACGCCGATAATACCAATAATGAGTGAAATTAAACCTTCGGGTCTGAAAGCTCCTTGAAACATTGTCCATATAGGGAATACGATAAATGCTAATGATGGCAGACCACCAAACACCATTGCGGTATTATAGATTTTACCGTCTGTTCGTTTTGTTATTAAAGCAACAAATGCCGCAAGCATCCCAACACCTAAACACAAGATAAGAAGTGCAGGGATCCCCTCTCCGATAAATAAGCCATTAATCACTAAGTAGACTGACATTAAACCAGCGGTAATAATCGAGAGGACGTGTTTTGTTTTATTTTTCATATATGTATTTCCCTTTAAGTTATTAATTTTTATTTACTACTAATGATTAAATTGTAACTAACCACCACGACAGCTGGTGACGATCGGCTTCATGTTATTCAAATAATTTTATAAGTAGCGCTATTACTCGCTGGCGTATAACAAAACATCTAGCGCGATACACACAGACACGTAAAACTTTCTGCTAGGCACGACATACCGTTTCGCGGAGGGTAGTTAAAATAGTGTGGATGGAACATGATACGTTAGCGAAAAGACTTGGTTTAATACTTACCCGTTTGAATACGGGCGAGCGATTGACGTTGGCTAATTTATCAATAGAGTTCAATGTCACTCAAAGAACGCTACAACGAGACTTCAACGAACGATTAAACTATTTACCGATAGAGCGTGATGGCTCAACATACTTTATTGACGTTAAATATTTAGGTCGTCAAGGCACACAAGATGTAAAGCCAATACTGGAAATGTTAGGATTATCTTCAATTTTTCCATCATTCGATGCACTATCGTTTACCCGGCTAAATGATAATCAAGTTGCGCCTTTTCTATTTAGAGAACTAAGAATAGAAGACGTATCAAGTTATGAAGAAACCTTTAAGCTATTAACCTTAGCCATTCAAAATAACCAAATAATTCGATTCTGCTATAAGCAAAAGACTTACCGTGACGTTAGCCCTTACCGCTTAGTAAACGACCGTGGTTGGTGGTATTTAGCTGCAATTCATAATGAAACGTTGAAGTCGTACAAAGTTGCTCAAGTAAGCAAAGTCGACGTCGCTAGTCAGAATTTTAAGCGGCGTAAAGAAGTGGATGATCATATTATCGACGGCAGTATGATATGGCTAACAGATTCACCTATTGAAGTAGTTCTGCGCATAGATACTTCCATTGCCAGCCATTTTAGAAATACCAATATTTTACCAGAGCAAAAGTTACTCAAGATATTAGACGATGAGAGCTTACTTGTTACATCAACTATCACCAATCAAAAACAAATAATCCCGATATTAAAATACTGGCTACCCGATATTGAAATACTATCCCCCGTTGAACTAAAGCAATCACTGCTATACGAGCTTCAATTTTCCATTGATCAGCTATCACGATAAGAAATCCATTTAAAAAACAAATTCAACGTGCAGTAACCCTTTATACCCCAATAGAGAAGTTACATGATTACATAACTATATGACTAAACTTAAGTTATTCAATTTATTTTGAACGCACTCTCGTTAATATGTGATGATATTTTTAAAATTACCTTCTTAAATGAATATCAGTATTACTTTAAATCAAAAACGATAATTTTTAATCAATCCGTCCAGAGTTTTATAAAGAGGAAGCTTTACCCAATGTAAAGTAAAATTTTACTAACATATCAATAGCAAATAGTTTCGCCGTCAGGCTATATATTAATAAATTTAAGAATCAAACTTAATTCATATTAAAGCCAACATATTAAGCTATTGAACAAAGAAAAAATTAAACTGTTATCGACTAACCATTAGGGTTAGTCGATTATTAATACCAGATAGACTTAAGTTACTTCTTCTATAACATAACCTGTAACACCACCCACAATAGCACCAATGGCAATACCATAAGGACCAAATCGATAGCCAATTGCCATACCTGTTACAGCCCCTTTCATTGCACCTTTGGATATGTATTTATCGTCAAAGGGCAATTTAGATTTTTTCATTTCGTTATAAATCTCCAATTATTTTCAAACCATAGTGCCAGCCGTATGATTAATTCGGCTGACAGTTAGGTCGTTTAATAGTTAGTAAGTCATTACACCTTTAATTGCTTGGTGTAATGACTTCTAGTTTTATTCTTTAGATTTAGCTTTTAGATTTCCGGTCCATAACTTGACTAGAAGAACGTTACTTCCACCTTAAATACGCCCATTTCGACATAAGAAATAAAGTTAGTCAGAAATAAATCTTTCAGCTCATCACCACTTCGTTTATCTAACCAACCGCCATAGACAGTGAACACTTGTTCAGCAATAAAACAAACGTCGATATCAACAGCTAATTCAGGATAAGGAGCACCTTGAAAACTAAAGTCGGTAATGTAGACGAATTTATACTCGCAACCACCATCAGTCGATGTTTGAATTAGACGTAGTTCTACAGGGTGAAAACCACCCGTACTAATCGAATAATCAGGATCACGAAAGTTTAAAATAATGCCCTCTATGTCTGAATTTGGTAATGAAATATCAGCCAGTTCATCAGCCAATATTTGGTAAAGCTTTTCAGGCACAGTAAAGCACTGGCTCTTGTTAAAAGTCAGTTTCATAATAAAAACCTTAACTTGTTTAGTTGGGCGTAATACTGCAAGCAGTAAACGTATGAAGTGCTACTTTTTAGCAGATGTGGGAAGTGGCTTGAGTTTGGTTAAGCGATCACGTTGATTAATTAATAACGGGTTAATCAAGTGCAAAAACTGGTTCTTTTCTGATTTCAGAATTAATCCAACTTCCTCACAACGACAAACCGCCGCTAGAAAGCTTACGTTGTTTGCAGAGCCACCTTTGATCACTGTTTTAAATATTGACGATTTAAAAGGTTTATCTTCTTCTTGCTGTTCTAATAACTCAAATAAGGCATCAAGGCTCACCCACGCCTTTGAGAACAAGCCGCCATTACTATTGGAGGTTAGTCTTAAATATCTAGCTTTGTCTTGTGTATTTAATGCAAGCTCAAAACCAATACGGCTATTTGATTTAGGCGATAGGCTTTGAGCTTGCCCTACTAACAATGTTTTGTAGTGACTATCAGGATCTAAAGCTTCTTCATTAGCAGTTTCAATAGGCGTGTCAGTGATAGCTTGTTCCTCTGTTACGTTTTCTTCAACTGGAGTGTCTATTTCAGTGACAGCTTTGCTTGTAGTTTTAGTATTTTTAGCTTTTACAGCCATAGTTATTTTCCTTATTTTAATAATTGATTTAATAGTGATTGCGCTTCATTGCGAAGTTGTAAGGGGATATCCCCGTTACAGATTATTGAAATGAGAGTATGTTTATCCATCAGTACCATCCTCGCTTAAATTCAAGCCAACAGGCTTTATCAGGTAAACACCACTGCCTTCGTCGTTGATAATGGTAAGTGAGAGTTGATAGCCTTTAGGCAATAGTTCAACAAACTCAGGATTGGTATCAGCCAATTCAATAAAATGCTGCATGAAACCATCAAGGCTTGCTATTGCGGAGACCACCTTGTCTTGCCCAGTTATAATAAAAATGGGGGAGGGATATTCTGACCAGTAAGCCTCCGCATCGCCTAAATTACCAAATGGCTCAACTAGTTTTTCGACCACTTTGATTGCCGTGCTTAAAGGTAAAGCGAGTTCTTCCATGGTTGGTAAGTAATGTAATACTTGCATAGATATTCCTTCTGAAATGCAAAAAAGCCCATTCCTCGATACCAATTAAGGTTATGAGGAATGGGCTTTAATGGTGTTAATTAATCTCGGTTAAGTAGCTTAGCTAAACATCTTTGATAATGTCTCGCTGGTCTGTCGCATGGACTCTGTATTTACCTTGGTATACCTTTGGGTCGAGATGATTGACCTATGCGATAATTGCTCTTGGATCAGTCGAAGTGAAATATTTTCACTAGCAAGATTCGAAGCCACACTATGTCTAAGTGAGTGCAAACAGATACCATCACTGTTAACCTGAGCTCTCTTTAGTAACTTGAAAAATGTTTTTCTAACAGAGCGCAATGGCTGCCCTTTTACTTTTCCAGCAAACAAGTACGGGTTATCAGGTTTAAGCGGCACGTTACCAATAAACGACAGTAAATAATCAGTGATAAACACCGTTCGGGGTTTAAAATTCTTGGTTATTGGGATATGAATAATGCGCTTTTTAATATCTACATCTTTGACTTTAATATTCGATACCTCACCACAGCGTAGCCCTGTTAATGCCAAGGTAGCAATATAAGCGGCAATCGTTCTGTTGGAATATTCCCGGCAGACTTTAAGCAGCCGTTTAATTTCAAAGGTCGTTAGAAAATGTGTGCGAGCATTGTTTAAGCGAAATAGCTTTACAGGTAAGCACACATCCGTATCAACAACACCTAAAGAAACAGCGTACTTGGTCAGACTTTTTAAAATCATCAAGACCTGATTAGCAGTTGCCGGAGCATATAAGTTTCCGTACTTATTGATAGTATCCGTCATTTTCAAATGTAATTGCTGTACATCAATAGTGCGTAAATCTTGATACAGCAAATGACCAAACTTAGGGGCAATATGAGTGTCATAGCGATACACATCATCACGCCAACTCTTTTTACGCTTTTTAATGCTTGGTAGGTAGTGTTGTTGGAAAAATTCATCAATAGTTAATCTGGTAGGACAGTTACGCTCAACCTTGGGGTTAATCCCGTCTAACAAGCTCATACGATGTTTCTGTGCGAGTTTTCGAGCAGTGGCGACATTGATATCACCAAAACGACCCAAGCCAATAGAACATTTACGCCGATTATAGGTATAGCGAAAAAGAAAACGTTTGTTACCCGTTTTACCTACTAAACATTTTAAACCCACAGTTTGACTATCTGTTACCTCTAATTCAGATGATGGGGAATCACGCGGCGGCGCTTTTAATGCTTTGATAGCTTTATCGGTAAAATTAAATTTATTACCCATGTGTTAATCCTCTAGCCGTTAATCTAGAAAATTAATATGTGCTTTAAGGCAAGGTTGATACGTTAATGGGTTATCGCTGAAAGTGGCACCCCAATAGTACTATTGGGGTACCGTTTTTATCTAACAAAATTATAGGTGCAATTGTGCATCGATTTAATAATGTTAGGAATATCATCATGAAATACTTAGTCGTTTCAATAAAAGGCGGTGTTGGTAAAACAGGAATTGCACAGAACCTTGCCACATACATCGGTGCTCAATGCGTTACCAATGACTTAGTTGTTAGTTCTAATAGCAACATCACACAACTAGAACCCAAGAAGAAATCTATACCCGTAAAGTTTTGTGCGAGAATACCTGTGGTTTTTGATTTTGGTGCTAGCTATAACAGCTTAGATCCAAAGTTGGCGCATGCGGTTAAGCTGAGCAATGTTATCGTTGTACCGACATTAACTGATGCTAGAAGCCTTCAAGCAACCATAGATACAGTCAATCTGATTAAAGTTGCAGATAAGCCAATTGCTATTATCATCAATAACTTCACAAGTGAAACGAAGTTCAAACTGGCCAAAGATTTTTTAACTGATGCATTAGGCCGATTACCTATTTTTGCTATTCGTTCAACCACATTGTTCGAGCGTGTGGCAAAGGACGGTAATGACTGGTTTAGCAAAGTTCATCAAATTAAAGGTGAGTATCAGCTCAATAAAACCCGAGTAGCTCATGAGCAAGTATATGCTGCTATTACCGCTCTAGGAGGTAAGTAATGACGATGCAAACACTTGAAGAATTACAACATTCTATCGGCGGTAGACCCAAATTCAAGCTACGTAGAAAAAAAGTAAGGCTTAGTTTCTATCTTGATATTAGAGAAGCTGAATTATTAAAAGCTCATGCAGAGGCTAAAGATAAGACGCTTAGCAAAGTTGTTCGTGAGTCGTTAAAAGTTGTGATTAAACAAAAGTAGATATTGTCGAGATAACCATAAAGGTTATCTCGTATTTCTTCTACAACGTTTTCATAAAAGACTTTAGTTCATTTACTGTTATCACTGGATTAGTCCGATGCAACATTGCGTGACAGTTTGGGCAAACAGGGACCAGATCATCTATTGGGTTAAGTTTATATTCACCACCTATTTCTGCTAAAGGTACAATATGATGTACATGGATATATTCTTTACCTAAAGATCCATAGACAGATTCAAAATCAAATTCACAAACAGCGCATTTATAACCATGGTGTTCTAAGCATTTATTACGCGCATCAGCACTTCTTTCAAAGGTGTTAACAGAGATAATCTTAGTTGCACCTTCACTATATAAATCAGGGTCAACAACCTCTTCTGGTAATGTATCACCTATAACGCCATCAGACGCATACCATTTCCCACCAACTCTTTTCAGAAGCTTGTCGGTTAATTCAGGTGTAAAACCATCGATTTTAGCTGGTCCATTATCATCTTTATCTTTATTAGCACTTGAAAATTTCATTGGAAATGTTTTTAGGGCATAACCTTTATCTTCAATAAGTTTAATGTGCTCAAGGGACTGATCATAAGCTGCCTGCTTTTTCCCCTCAGCATTAAATTTCCAGCTTTCACTTAAAATTAAAGAACTATTTCCAGTGGTATTAATATTCCAAGCTCCAAAAATAACAAACTTGTCATCATGGTTTACAAAAGACCAACTCCAATACCAATTTTTACAACTAGCACCTTGAGATTCAATAAACTTCTTTCTGCTCATTTTTAACGTCCCATATTAACTAAAATTCAATAATTAGACCGTAAGGTATCGAACTTACGATGGTTAATCAATCAACGTATATGCTGGCGAAATAAGCCCTTTAGTTACTCTGTTTGTAACTATTTAGAGCTTGTTAGACGCATTTGTGCAACGAATATGCACCGAAGTAGATTATAGGACGTGAATCTCATCTTCATTACGCTACTTTTAAATATTGAATAGAATAAAGGATAAGTTAGCTAAAAGCCGTGCGGTTGTTGACCTGATAGAATACTTAAGAATTTTTTTGAAGAGGTATAAGAGTGGGGTGGCTAAAGGGACTTGAACCCTCGACAACCGGAATCACAATC
>TARA_R110000772_G_scaffold219831_1_pt1 | contig 21071 bp, 15 predicted proteins | sample TARA_R110000772 | Tara Oceans TARA_R110000772 (sample SAMEA4397948) | marine metagenome | biome: Polar Biome; feature: [SRF] surface water layer (ENVO:00010504); material: water (ENVO:00002006), including particulate matter (ENVO:01000060) such as... | depth 5 m | reverse complement strand
ACTTAGTGGATGTTTCGGCTATGCGCTTTTCAACTTTATTTCTTGCCTCTGAAAATTCAGCGATTAAGGTATAGCGATAATCGCGTTTTGAGTGAACATAATTAACTTCAACAGTTAACGATAATAAATTTGGATCCGCGACTCTTCTATTATCAAGTATGTTATCTAATTTATGCTGTAACGTTGTTTGAAGCTGCACTGCATGGTTTGTTTTTTGCGCTATTAAGGCACAAGGGCACAGCGTAATATTGCTCTCTTTAGTAATATACTGAGATAAATAGCTCAACATTCGCCGACGCGGCTTTGATGGCTCCTCGTTAAATCCTAAAAATTGTGCAATGTGTTTTTGACACGCCCGCTTATGGCTAGAGGCAGAGTAAGGAATGGTGTACTCGTACTGTTTAAACAAACCAATAATAGGCTGAAACATCATTTTGTTTTTAAACTCAGCATACCATTGGCGTTTATTTAGCTGCTTTAATGGCATATCCATTAGCTTAGCAAACGCAGTTTGAGCTACGTTTAAATCTATCTCAAACTCTTTAGTTGATGGGTACGCTAACGTATTACCTGGGCATTGTTTGCAAATCATAAGTAACCTCTTTTGGGTTAGTAGTAAATTAAATGCGCATAAGCGCGGTATTAGTATTAAATGGTATAGGTGTGGGATGCGTTTGTTTGGCGTTAAGCAATCAAACGCATAGCCATTAACTGTGTGTGCTTTATGCAATCCCGCGTTCAATCATCATTTCATTAAACGCAAAGCCATCTTGCCTTGACGCATTGGCAACATAGGGTGCGTATACGTCAAACAATAAACGTGTGTCGCTGTGGCCCAGCATGTGCGAAATGTACAGCGGGTTTTCATGTGCTGCGATATGCAGTACAGCAGCGGTATGGCGTGTTTCGTAGGGGCGGCGACGTGCAAGCCCCGCTTTATTAAGTGTGGGGTACCACAGTTGAGTGCTTACAAAGTGGGTATCAAGCGGTTTGCCTTTGTGAGTAAACACAAATTCACTGGTTGTTTGTTTTTGTAAGCGTTTAAATAGCGAAAAGAGTGTATTACACATTTTTAAGTCGCGGCGCGACTTAGGTGTTTTTACATCCCCCAATTCACCATTAACCCAATTGTGGCGAATACGAATAAGGCGATGATTAAAGTCGATATCTTCCCAGCGCAGGCCGTGTATTTCACAACTTCGCATACCGGTCCAAAAACGCACGGTAAAATAATCGCGCCATTGTGTAGGGGTACACTCTAAAAAGCGTTGTACTTCATCTGCGGTTAGTGGCAGTGAATTAGCACGTTCTTCTTTTAGAGTTTTATAGCGGCGTAATGGGTAAGTAAAGTCATGCTCTTCTGCGGCTAAACTTAGTATGGCAACAAACGGCCAAAGAATGCCATTAATGCGTTTATTAGAAAGTTTACGGACCCTTTTGGTATCGCACACCATTAAGCTTTCGCGAAAATAGTCCACATTAGCCAACTTGATCTCATTAACTAATATATTGCCAAATTCAGGAATAAGGTAACGGTCGAGGGTATTACGCACCACGCTTTGATAGCTGCTTTTCCATTTTGCTTTTTGACGATCGAACCATTCATTCGCGTAATCGTTAAAAAACGGATAAAGACGATCGGGATCTTTAGCGCGCTGCAAGGCTTCAAACTTAGCGACTTTTTTACTCTCAGGAAAATAATCACGATACTGAAACGTATCTAAATCAATTTCAGCATTGATTTTTTTAAGCGTTGCATTGGCTTTTTTAATATTAACAGGGGTAGCCATGAGCTTAGTGCCTTCACGAAAGCGCTGCCCATAAATGTGTAAATCAAATTGAATACGCCCATTGGGGCGAATGCGAATGTGAGCCATAAAGGCCTCCATCAGTTAATGGATCTATAAATAGATCTATCCCTCACCGATGGAATTCGTTAGAATTGGATCATCGGCTGGTGTGGTTAAACTCGGAGCAGCCGGTACGGGGTAGGGAGGTTGCCGCCTCTTTACCCCAACTGCTTATTTTATCTTCAGCTACACCAATACCATACACTAAGTACGAAATCGCGCAACTGATTAGAATTTCATTATTAAAATATAGCAAGTGCTGTCTATTTGTCCAGTGTTTTGTTGTTTTTTAATATTCCTCCTCTTTATCCTCTACCCACATCTGAATCAAACATCAAGCTCCCCTTGTGCTCCTTGCGGTTTGTGTTGATTTTTATCTGTATCGGATGGTTGCTCAAGTTGTGATGGCTTATAATCCTTGTGTAACGCTAAAACTTCTTTAAGCCGACTGTCATCCCTTTCAACAGAAAGTACACTGAGTGGCACAGTACTTTTTGAACATTTAAAAATCTCTAGAAGTAGTTGTCCAACCTGGTTTTCAGTGACCTGAAAGAACATCTCTTTTATCTCTTCTATTCTTTTAATGCTAAGATTTTTTAGATTTTTAAAGTCTTTTACTGTAAAGCGAAATACGTACTCCTTTGCTTTTTCAATCTTATCAATACTAAAAATAGTTAAAGGTCGTGTGAAATTCTCTCCTTCGTTATTTAGGTCCCCATCGTCACCTATATTGTTGATAGATACTAGGCTTTCACTAATGTATAAGTGTCCAGAAATTATTGATTTATAGGATTTTTTACAATTTAGCACTTCCATATTCAATGCGAAAAAGTCTATTTTTCCTTTAATAATGACATCTGCTAGCATTTTCTTTTTCTTTCTAAACTCCTCAATACCCGCTAACGGGCATGTGATAGATATATCAGAGCCTTGCAAAAGGAGATCATTACCTCGCTGTAAAAAGTGAATGCACCGATCTGTGTTTTGGTCGAGCATCTGTTTTATGTCCTCTACCGCTAATTCATTTAATATTAAAGGGACTGTTAATTTAATATTTTCATCTAGTGTTACCTGTGACACATGGCCGTTTATTTGAATAAAAATAGCTTTATTTACTGGGTCAAATTCAATAAAGTCAAAGCTGTCATATTTACTTGCTAAAAAAACAACCATTTCAAAAGTAGCCTTTGATATTGGATCCCCTTCAATTTTTTGATACTCATCTATGTATTTTAAATGAGTTTCTTGGCCCTCAGTGCATTTATAGCTTTTAAAGCCGGGGAGCTGTGGATGGTTTTTACTTGATCTAATAGTATGATCAGTAACACCTAATTTAATGAGCCCCTTTTCTTGCGTAATAGATAAAACTGGACTTTTTGTGAGATATAAAGGCAGCTGAATCAAAAATTCGGCATTGACGGAAAAAGAACGACCTTTGTGCTGTCCAGAGGTTTTGTTAAGGTTTAAGTTACATATATAACAGTACGGTGCATCCCCTGCTATAAGGGTTAGTTGTTTTGTCGTTTTATCAATGACACCTGTCACATTTTTACATTTGTTCTTATTTTTTGAACTAGATATGGATTTAGTGAACCTTCGTAACTTATATATTTCTTTGTCTGTAAAGTAAGCGTCCATGACGACCTCCCTAATGTTTAATTAATTTAATAAACTGTTCTACATATTCAAGTGTATGGATAGATATTTTGCTCTTTGGCTTTAGGTAAATAGTCAATGAACTTGGCCCTTTTTGCTGACGTAAAACGTTGATATGTTTATATTCACTTTTCTTTGCATAATGCTTTTTAACCATTTCTAACGGTCGCTTACTGTCTACTTTTCTATTTATGTGAAGCTCAAATTCACATCGCACCCATGCCCACTCTGTATGTCTAAATACAGCATTAAACGCAGACGCATCTTTGGTGGTACAGGCAATATTTAAACGTAATGCGTGTTTGTGTTTACACACTGTTATGTTGGGGAATGATTTATATGCTGTTAGATATTTATTATTGATAGGCTGAGAGCGGTGACGACACCCACACTCCCAAATAGCACTAATAGACTCAAAGTTAATTATTGCTTCTTCACCATTAGGAACAGGGTTTATTAGCTTACCAAAAAGAAAGTTAGTCAGTGTTAACTGGCTCTTTTCAAGCGTACCCAACCACTTTTCTTCCAAGTATGTATTGCTTGGTGTGTCAGTCATATGCTCCTTTTGTGCGGCTTGGCTTAAATTATTCATCTGAAACACATTTACCCTTAGTGCGTGTTCAGTTACCGTTATTAATTGACGTCGTTTTTCAGCAAGTGTTTGCTGATCATAATCAGGGATAATATGGCTTAGTAGTCTAGATAAATCAGTAGATGACGCACTTAGCCCCATCAAGTAGCGTAACGCAGAGTGTGAAAACTGCTTGTGAGTATGAGGATTATGATACTTACTTATTATTGGTAAAAGCCAATCGATATCATGTAGGTAAGACCACCGTGTAGTTGCATAAAAAATATGGCCAATTTGTTTGCCCATATTATCTAAAAAAGCAGCACTATTAACCTCAATTGCCTCTCTACCTTTGAACCAATAATCTAATCGAACGACCACTGATTTTTCTGATAGCACTTCTTGCTCAAGAGGTGTTTGCCCGCGCAAATTGTCGGGCGTATAGCTAACGCAATGTAATATTTGCAGCATAAATATATGCACACCGCTGTGACGTAAATGGTGAAAGTTAAAGTGAATACCAAATAATATTCGTAATGCCCTCGATACGGGAACTAAATAGGATATAGCGCGAGAAGATAGTGTCTCAAGGTCATGACCTATCAGTGGTAAATCTTGATTACTATGCTTTTTAATATCAAGCAGGGTATAAAAAAAATAGCGGTATCGTGTGGGTATCGTTGTATAAACCATACGGGGGAAGCCACTTTTTGTTTTACCTTCACGGGTGTTCGTAATATTGAGTGTTAAAAGCCCCGTCTCATTTTTAAATTGAATATCTTTAATGCGTAATCTAAGTACTTCACCACGGCGCAACATAGCGTAAAAACCGAGCAAAGCAGCAACAATACAAAATAAAATGTGTAATGTGGGCTTTGTTGCTCCATTAACGATAAGTGCATTTATAAGCGAGTCACATTCATCTACGCATAAGCGGGCAGCGCTAACAGAAGGGGGAATTATTGGTGTGCTAAAATTAGATAAATCCAGAGCTTCGGTTTTCTCTTGCCAGCTTAAAAACGCTAAAAATTTATAAAAGGCTTTTTTTACTGCATCAGACTTAATTGAAACAAAAATAACCTGTGCCCACTCATTAATCGACTCCTCAATGAGTGCATCAGTTAAAGTCAGAGGAAAGGGGGTTAGTATCTTTGTGAGTGACGTATACGTTCTAATAGTTCCCTTCTTAAGGGCTGCTTTTTTAGGGCCGCCATTAATTATCCAATCTTTTGTGAAGTCAAACATCAAGCGTGGCAAAATATTATCAGTATCCCAAGAAGGGGGTTCTATTTCATTTACCTCATTTATGTCGACAGCTCTAAGTAACTTTCCATGTTGCCATCGGTTCTTAGGCCTATGTGTTGATAATGACGTAAACAACGTCGTATCCTGATTATTCTTGTAAATATCAGCTAATTTTTGTTTGCAGACATCATCGTCAGTTATTAGCCCCACATGACGTTCAGGTTGAGCTAAATCTTTAATAAAAATAGAATTTATTTCATACTGGTTATACCAATGAATTTGAAATAGTCTCGACCATTGTGTTTTTGCTATGTGTTGAATGCCATTTTTATCCAGCCAGTCCTTAAGCTCTTTTACTAAAGACGCTGTTGTGGTTATCTTAGCTTGTTGTGCATAGTAATTATGCAGTAATTTTTGACTTAATAATGATAAAGAATAATGAGTAGGAAAATGGGGGATATCTGTATTTTTACACTGGTGTTTAACGCGCAGTCGAGGATAAGGACATTCATTAGTTATCGATTGGGGGTCATTTAAAATAGCTGATATATCGCCAAGCGATAAAGGCGCTATCTCAAAACCAATCATAATCACCATAAAAGCAGTGCTAAGCTTACGCTGCTCATAAAAAGTATTGAGGTCTATTTGATAGCGTGAGAACACACAATGTGATAGCCCAGCTTCGTTCGCTATACTTTCAAACCACTCATGGTCTGCGTCAGTAAGTAAAGATTTAACAAGTTCAGAACCATCCTGAGACTCCGGCAACTGCCACTGGCATGCATAACGTAAATAATAAAGAATGTTTTGCAGAGCTCTAATGTAGTGTACTCGCTTACCTGTTGGCACAGTTGCTATTATTTTTTGTGCTCTCTTTATTTCTTTTTCTTTTAAGGAACGCGTTTGCTGCTGCATTACCGGCCATTTAGTTAAAAGATCAGCAATAACTTGTGTATCAGCACACGGCTGTGCCGTTTTACTTAGGTAATCTTGAATATCTGTTGCATGTATCAATACGGGGTTAGACATAATGTAACTCCTTAACGCCGATATGTTGGTCTAGCCCGTTTAAGTAAGCTTTTAGAATGCCAATATTTTTTGGGAACATAATATCGCTACCTAAATGTTCCCCTGTATTTTCATGGCCCATTAGGCGGTCTACATCTTGAGCCGTAAGTGGTGTAAGACTAATAATTGTATGAGCACATTGAGCAAAATAGTGTCTGAGCTGATAAGGAACAACACCAGCCCAATGTTTGTTCATAAATACGCGTAACGCACGAGCACTTAATGGTGTTGGAGTCTCTGAGTTATCATAAATGTACCAAAGCTCAGGTAAATCATCATGTAAGCTTAGTTGGGAATGAAGTGATGCTTTTAGCTCAGTGTAATGCGTAATTTCTTTAAGCAGGTAATCACTTAAAATAACTTGCCTTAAGCGGCCTTTATCTTTGACAAATGTAATGTGCGTGAATGAAAAATAATGAGAGAGTAAGCTAATACTGTGGGTTGGCCTTACTCCTGTTAATACAATAAATAGCAATGCTATGCGAAAGCTGACTGCATTAAAGTAAGCTAACCACTGCGCACGTGAAGCTCTATTGTTTGGTTTTAGTTGTTTTACATAATTATCAATACGATTAAAAAAGTCAGTGACGTCTTTATCTTTAGGAACACGGCGACTACCGAGCATAATTGCAGGCACTGCAACATGATCACTCTTTCCTTTTGTTTTAATGATTTTATATTGACTCATACTCCCTTTATGTTTCAGATTTGGATCAATATTTTCGTAAGGCGTGTCTCTTAGGCGCTCAGTAATAAGGTTAACCGTTTTACTTTCGAGATGAACTTTGAAATACGAATGCAAATTCTCTTTTCGTATGAATTCAAATAAAAAGCCGATATATCTGTTATGGGCATCAAAAATTTTAAATCTCAGACGGTCGCTGCTGAGCCGTTGATAGCATATAGCGCTAGTATGGTGTGTTTTAACTGATTTTACTAAATGCTTTCTTGGGATAGGGGTCAAGGTTTCGTCTGCCCGAGCACATAACGATATATAACGATAAAAGGTATTTTTTCTCGCCGGCTTAAAAGTTTTGAGTACTAGTGGCGTCTTCCAATGGCTATTTATTAATTTAAAAAGTCGCTGTTTAACGCGATCAGTTAAAAGGGGGATATTATATCTTAGATCACTGAAATAAGGTTGGAAAATACAATTCAAATAGCGCGGGATCGGTTGCCATACGTAATAAGTGTGTTGATTATCTTTTATCTCATGAGCGTACTCTACCCAACTATTATTACCTCGTGTAAAGGTACGAAAAGTGAATGGCTGACAATTAAACGTTCCTGATATACGAGTAAAATTTGGAATATCTTTGTAAGATTTAATACTAGCCCACTGCTGAGTGAGCCAAAGGAAAAGAGTAATAATAGTCATTACAAGACGATCTTTTTTGTTTTCTTTATTTAGCTTTATCATCAAGATAGTAAATGTTGTAGCATGCTCCATTGCATCTGGATAGCAGCCCCCCGCATTGTTTAAACGATTACTTCTCGCTATGTGTGTATACATACTCATATTGACTTTCCCATTACCGAAAAGTAGACGGTGAGGTATTAGCTAAGTTTGCCAATATCGTTTTTTTAGGGGCGTGTATACCGTGCGCTTTAAAGCAAGCATGTCGCTGTTGAATATTAGCGCCCAAGCAATTTTTTAAATAAAGTGTTAGCGCACAGTTATATAGCAAGGTAACCCTTAATACGTGATCAACAGCATCTGCTGGGTAAATATATACCTTTAAAAAAAGCTTTTTACTTAAAGGGTGGGCTTTAAAGCGCTCTAGTACTCCGCTCGGTGCAAGTGTCAGGTAACAATCATTATTAGTATCAAGTGTCACTGGCAGTGGATGTAAATCTAATAACATTTGTATGACCTTAATGGGTAACTCACCAATGCACTGGTTTACTTTTAAATTTACGACATCATTTTTAGTCAGCTCCCTTAATTGTGGGTGAGCTTGTAATTTTGCTTTGGCAAGCGGAATAGCTTTTTGTTTGTGTTTCATTATTTTCCCGTAAATTTAATCTAAATTGGCAACCTGTTTTAGGTTGCTTCTTTGTTATGCTCAAATTTGAAACTACACTTATAAGCACTTTTCTGAATCAAAAAACTGCATTTTGGTCATTTAAATGGACATTTTTTTTCAAAAGGTGCTTTTTTTGTATTATTTAAAGTTAAATAAACCTTTTTTGTAATATAAAAAACAATGCTTAAATATTGTTTTTTGTTTTCTTACTGGTTTATTTGTATTACTCATTAATATATGGAAGAAGCTCTTAAAAAAAGGAGAAAGTGATTATTTCGACAAATAGTTCACAAGCATGCTCAAATAGCTCCCCCTTTTTTTACATTATTCAAAGTTAAAGAAACCTTTTCTGTACTTCATAAATTTACCTTTTCAATTTTTATTGATTAACGTGTTCACGCTTAAATCATGATAAAACTATTCTCTTTCCGCTGTGGCGATTAACTCCTGCTTTGTAGACCTACTTATTTGAAGTGCTGAATATAAACATCTAAAAACGTTCAAAATGAGCAAATAGCTAAAATGTGAATAAGATAAATCGTAAAGGGATTTTTTGAATGGGTCTAAAATTAGAGCACCCCTTTTTGTACTCTCTAAATTTCGCATTTAAAAAAATCGCTTTTCTATTGAGTAATTTAATTACATTTCAATTGGTTAGTTTTTTATTGTTTTTTAATAAAAAACTGTTTTTTTGATTTTTTAAGAGTTAACGACACCGTTTCACTTTTCTAAAAGCAGATTAGGTCTTTTTTATATGTAAACTCGGATAAATAAATCTATAAATGAGCCTTCTCAGTTATTAGTTAATGCAATAACCGAGAAGGCATTCACGGATCAATATGTCTACAATTTAAAAAACACGTCAGCTTTAGAAAACATCGCCATCATAGAAAGGCTGGCCATGGTAAATAGTGTTATCACCTGCGTAGATAGCACTTTGATCACTCATTGCTTTCACAGTATTAAAATTCAAATGGCAACTCTCTATTATTGGCCAACCCAGTTCATGGCTAACAATCATGAGCTGAACATCACTTTTCTCTTGAAGTTCAGTACGAATAACACCAAAAAAGTGCTTCATGTTAATACTGTCCGCGCAAGCCAATATGTGAACACTCTCAGATGCGAAAGCTGCTTTAAGGTATTCAATAAGTGGGGGATGGCTACTAACAATGTTTATCATAAAATGCGATGCATCACTGTTAGTGAGGCAATGTTCTATGGCTGTTTTTACACCTACTTTTTCTAATTCGATATTCATTTTAAAACTCGCTATTTGCTTAATTAATTGAATATTCAAAATATCAAAGACAGATATCCTTTCAGAAAAAGTACTAGTTAGTTAAGCTGCTGTTTTAAAATTATTTTGTTTTTTAATGAGTGAAAAAAGCTTTTTTAAGGGATAAGGTAACAAAGTAAAAAAGCCCTGCAGCAAAAGACCGGATCACATTGACTATTGCTTTATACGAAGCAGTCTGAGCTAGGTGCTTGGACACAGGAGAGGGCTCTCGCGGGCATAAAGAAAACGGTGGTTTTGTAGTTTAATAGGCTGGTTTAATGTTACAACTGAAGAGCAAGGTAGTTCTATTAATGATAATTTTTCTAAAGTACGTCGGAACCAGAGCCAAGCAGGCCGACATTGTGGCATTGAATAGCTGTCACTATAATCAATGATAGCTCTATAAATTGAGGTAAGGTACAGATGAAAACAACTAATCAAAAGAGGGGGCAAAACCCAGACTTTGTCGCTGTTGTTACATGTGGGAAATTAACTGGTCGCTCTAACCCGCTTGCGGAAATTGAAATAGCGCAAACCGGTCTTACAACAGCGGGTCTTCGTGCATTTGCTAATTTAATTGGCTGGAATGTGAGTGATATTGCAAAAGCAACAGGGACAACCGAGCGGACGTTAATTCGTAATGAAGAAAAGTTATTAAATAAACAGATCAGTGAACATGCATTAGAGGTAGCTAGACTATCTGGGGGCGGGGTGGCTTATTTTGGTGATGTTAAATGCTGGAGCCAGTGGCTATCATATGCAGTTTGATAATCACCCTCCGCGCGCGATGATAAATACAATTCGCGGCCGTGAATTGATACACCGCATCATTACCGGACTGCAATATGGGTTTACTGCGTAATGGGTGGAACTGGTGGTTAGTGACCTCAGGCTAACCGGTTATACCTACTACTTTTAGTTATATACAGCTAGAAGTAGTAAGCATGAGGGTGTAAGTATCTTTGTGTAGTTTATGTAGGCTAATGTCCGTATTCACACCTACACTAAGTAGAGCCGTTACATTGAACGCCCTTAGCGCTCAATAAGAGCAAATAAAGTTTGGAGCCAATCGGCTAAGATAATTGTAGTGAAGCCGGCCAAGTTAATTGACGCTAGATAGTGTGTTTAAAATGCTCACGTGCCTAAGAAGCCCTTATTTTATAAGCATATTGCCAAATGTTTAGTCGATCGACAACAGCATCTTTGCTTACTTTTCACTTAACCCACAGCTATCCATGAACTGACTAAAATGCACTTTGCAGTGATTATAAAATGTCTGAGTCAGCCTATTCATAGGGGCTGATGTAGAAGTAATAAAACCATAAACAATTTCTATTTCAGGCTTAAAAGGGATAAGTTTTAAGTCATCATTTTGAAACTGTTGAGCTATCAGCTTGTTTACAATCGAAATACCCACCCCATGTTTAGCCAATGTACAAGCCGTGGGTACAGTATGTGTTTCCACTCTTACTTTTAAGCGAACATTGCTTTGTAAAAATGCATGCTCAATTCTCCTACGCGAATGTCGTCCTTGTCCAAGTAATACTAGGCTTTCATCTCGTAAATCTTCAGGCTGAAGTTCTCGAGCACTAGCAAAAGGATGGCTACTTGATACCGCGCACACCAGATTACTACTAATTATAGGTTCACAAAGTAAATTATCATGATTTTCAGGAAGCTGTATAAAACCACAATCGAATGCTTTATTTGCAACTAACTCACAAGCCCTAGCAGGACTGTGACTATCTAAGTTAATTTTTACATTTGGGTGATCTTTTAAAAATGATGCAACGGCTTCGGCCAAAGGTCCCGCAACAAAACTGCTAGGAGCAACAATATTGAGATGGCCTACATGCGATTGATGGATATTTTTTGCTAGTTGCTCCACTCGGTACACACTTGCTAACGACGTTTCTACTTGCTTATGTAAGGCAACTGCTTCATCAGTAGGAAATAAACGTGCTTTCTCTCGATAAAATAAAGAAAAACCAACTTTACTTTCAAGCTGTGCAATAAGTCGACTAATACCTGGTTGAGTTAACCCTAATAATTTGGCAGCTCCTGTTGCAGAGCCTGTTTTTATTACTGCGTCAAACGCTTCCAAGCTGTTCAAAGTAATTTTTTGTTGGTTCTGTTGCATATCATTCATAACGAATTGTTATAGCCTAATGATTAAAAGGTATAATATTGCATACACTTTAGTAAATAGTAAAGTCTAGGTTAATAAAATGATAACCTAAACTTTTGGAGCTCAACCTATGGAACGTTTAATGTTTAAGCAATCCGTAATATCACTCGCCATTGCTACAGCATGCCTAACTGCGAGTCATACTGTATCTGCCGAAGACGTAACGGCAGAAAAAAGTGTCGAAAGAATCGCAGTAACTGGTTCGCGTATTAAACGCCAATCTGCGACAGCAAGTCCAATACAAAATATTGATTTAGAGGCATTAAATGCTAATGGTTCGCTCTCATTAGGTGATGCATTACAAGAACTTCCTTCAGTTGGCTCCAGCTTAAATGGTAATGGCTCAGCAGGCTCTAGTCACGGTTCATCTAGTTTGAATTTACGTAATTTGGGTGCTAACCGTTCCTTAGTGCTTGTTAACGGTCATCGCTGGGTGAATGGTGCCGGTTCACGCGGCTTTCGTGATTTCGTTGATATGAATACGATTCCTCAAGCAATTATTAAACGCGTAGAAGTACTTCAAGATGGTGCTACAGCTATTTATGGTGCAGACGCTATTGCCGGTGTAGTGAACCTGTATACCTATGATGACTATGAAGGCCTTGAAGTAAAAACTACCTATGGTGAAACAACTAAAAGCGACAGAGAAACGTTCAATATTGATATTTTATCTGGTGTCAATATTAACGATGCCAACTTAATGTTCGCTGCAAGCCATGTTGATCAAAAGCCTATTTATACACAAGATAGAAATATAACCGCGGTTCCATTAAATGGATTAACGTCGGCGACACCAGAAGGGCTTTTTTTCGAAGATAATTTAGCGACCGTAAACGGCCTTACTCCTTCATCAGGGGGGATCACTCGCAATCCAGGCAAGGACGGTAATAATATTGATAACTGGCGTAAAGTGAATAGCGATGATACCTATAATCGTTATTACAATAACTATGTAACAGGTCCTAGCGAGCGTTCTTCATTATATACACAATTGGTTATGCCAATAGGCTCAGTAAATTTTAAAGCTGAAGCGCTGTATAATTCACGTGAATCAGATCAACAGTTTTCACCCGCACTATCTCCGATCCGAGGAAGTCGCGGCTTTGTTATTGCTGATGACGCAAGGGTAAACCCTTTTGGGGTTGAGTTCTCTGGTAGCGACTTCAAACATAACGCTTTCTTTATGAATAATGGCTATCGAGTCAACGAGCAAAAAGTTGAAACAACACGATTTGCTATTGGATTAGACGGTGAACTGTCTAATGACTGGTCATGGGATAGCTTTGCATCATGGGCAAGTAATAAAGGCGAATTTACTTCTAATAACCAAATGAATTTAGATAAGCTAGCATTAGGCTTACGTGCATGTGATACGACAGGCATTGATGCCGATGTGACAGACTTAGTTTCAGGTTGTGTGCCAGTAAATATTTTTGCCCCACTGACCGACGACATGGTTAACTATATAAACTTTACTGGCCATGATAAAAATGAAGCTAGCCAACTAGACTTTACCGCAAATATTACCGGCTCTTTATATGAACTACCCGCAGGCTATATTGGTGCAGCTTTTGGTATTGAATACCGTAAAGAAAAGGGCGAAGACACACCCGACAGTATCATCAACTCAGATCCACGTATTAACACTTATAGAACAACCACATCTTCACCTCGTGAAGGGACTACCGGTGAATACGACTTAAAAGAAGCTTATGCAGAGTTTAGCATTCCTCTTCTTGATGATAAGCCTCTCGCTGAATATTTAGAGCTGAGTTTAGCGGTACGTTACTCAGATTACAGTACGTTTGGTTCGACTACCAATAGCAAAGTTGGCTTACTTTATACACCCTTTGAGCAACTTACTTTACGAGCAAACTGGGCTGAAGGCTTCAGAGCGCCTTCAATTTTAGAACTTTTTGAAGGTGAACGCTTAACTTATAAAGCAGTTAATGATCCTTGCTCTACTGATAATAATTTAGCAGGTTGCAGCGGTGTGCCAACCGATTATTCGCAGCCATTTAGCAACGTACAAGTAACAACAGGCGGTAACCGTCAGTTAGTACCTGAAACTTCAAAGAACAAAACCGTAGGCTTGATTTACGAATCTAACCTTATTGAAAACCTAAGCTTTACTTTAGATTGGTATGAGATCGAAATAAATAACACTATAAGTGAGTTTGGTGCGCAAAATAACCTTGATTTATGTGCTTATCAAAACAAAAATTGCGACACCATTACGCGAGATAGTAGCGGTGAAATCATAGATATTTTAGATGGCCCGGTTAATCTTAATGCGACACGTGTTTCAGGCATTGATTTTGTCTCATATTACACGTTGCAAACAGACTTTGGTGACTGGTCGTTCAATGCAAATGTATCAAAATTAAACACTTTAACTGAATACACGACCCTGTCTGATGGCTCAATAGAGCAGGAAGATTTAGTAGGCACTGCAGCATCACGTGAATCTTACCCTGAATGGCGCGGTACTTTCTCAAGTACGTGGAAATATAATGGATGGACAGCTAATTATAACCTTCGTCATATCGACTCTACGACTGAGCAATTTCTAGGAGAGCCTCGCGGTATAGGCTCTGTGACCTATCACAATATCTCTGGTGGTTATCAGTTTGCAAACAACCTTGGTGTTAAATTAGGGGTTAATAACCTTGGCGATAAGCAGCCACCTGCTTCGTTAACTAATTTAAATATTAACTTTGATCAAAATACCTATAATCCAGTTGGCCGTTATATGTATTTGCAACTCACTTACTCACTTTAATGAAAGTCGTTAAGCCTGCTTTTGGGCAGGCTATGTTTATATAACTAGGAGATAAATTTATGAAGTCGGCTTTCAGTTTGTTAACCCCAATTGAGTCAGAAGAAATACCCTTGGTGTTCGATTCACCACACAGCGGGATTCATTGCCCCGATGATTTTAATGCACAAGTACCCTTAGAGTTTATAAAGTCGGGGTGGGATGCCTTTATAGACGATATTTGGCAACCCATTACTGGAAAGGGAGGTTACTTATTGCATGCAAATTTCTCACGTATGTATATAGATCCAAATCGTGCACCAGATGATATTGATCCCGCATTATTAGATGAGTCATGGGATCGATGTAAACCGACTAAATACAGCGACCGTGGCATGGGCTTAATTCGTCGTTACGCCTTACCCGGAAAAGCCATGTATGATAGAAAGTTAACGCGAGAAGAAGTAACCCATCGTATTGATCATTACTATTCGCCATACCATACCCAACTGCAGACTTTATTAGATGATTTATACACTCGACACCAAGGTGTATGGCATGTTGATTGTCACTCTATGAAGTCAGTAGGGAATGGCATGAACATCGATGCAGGTATAGCACGTCCTGATATAATTTTGGGTGATAAAGATGGCCAATCAGCAGATCCTGAATTTGTAAATGTGATTGCCCAAGCATTCACTCATAAAGGCTATAAAGTGGTAAAAAATACACCCTATAAAGGCGGGTATTTGGTGAGTAATTACGGTAATGTTGCTGCAAATCGCCACTCTGTACAAATAGAAGTAAATCGTGCTTTATATATGAATGAGAAAAAATTCGAAAAAAATGAAAATTATGAGCAATTTAAGCGTGATACTTCCTTTGTGGCTCAACAATTAGCTGCTTATGTGTCTGCTCAAGTAGGTAAATAATAATGAGCGAAAAAAATTATAGTAATGAAAAGAAGGGCTTGAACCCTATTATCATACTGTTAGGTATCTTGTTTTTAGCTACGCTACTTACTTATATTGTTGACTCTGGAGTATATGAAAGAGACGGCAATATGGTAGTTGCCAACAGTTATAATATTATTGATAAAGATAAGTCGTTATCAAACCTATTCAATTATCAAGATGCGGATTTAGTAAAAGCCGAACCGGTGAGTATTATTGGTACATTTATGGCGATCCCTTCAGGCCTTGAACAAGGCTCAGGGTTAATATTTATGGTACTTATCATTGGTGGTATGTTTGGTATCCTTACAAAGGCGGGTACGATAGATGCAGGGCTTGAAAGGTTACTGAGCTTAGTACAGGGTAATATTTATGTGCTCGTTATTCTGCTCATGATCGTATTCTCCGCAGGCAGTACGTTTTTAGGTTTAGCATCTGAATATTTACTTATAATCCCACTCATGGTTGGCATGGCCAACCGATTAGGGTTACCTAATATTATAGGCTTCGCTATTGTATGTGTTGCAGTAAAGGCAGGGTATTTGTCATCGGTAACAAACCCATTACCTTTAACTATTGCTCAACCTCTACTCGGGCTACAGATTTTCAGTGGAGCAAGTGTACGGTTTTTCTTTTATCTAGCATTTTTAGCTGTCGGCATTGGCTTTGTACTTTTTATGATTAAGCGCCAAGGTTTTAAAAATGAGCAAGTACATTTTCATAGCGAAAAACTATCAACACGCCATGTCATCATATTGCTTACTCTTACTAGTGGTATTGCTTTATTAGTTTATGCATCAACACAATGGCATTGGAAACACCATGCACTAAGCGCCTATTATATCGCACTTAGTATGGTGCTTGCTGCTATTTCAGGTCTCAGTGCAAACCAAGCCGCGCAAGCGTTTGTTGACGGAATGAAAAAAGTGTTACTTGCTAGCATACTCATTGGCGTAGCAACTGCAGTTGCTGTGGTGCTAAAGCAAGGCATGGTTTTAGATTCAATTGTACATTTTTTAATGTCATTTATAGGTGAAGGTAATGCTTACTTCGCTGCGACAGGCATGTTTGTATCACAATTAATGCTAGATTTTCTAATTCCTTCAACGTCGGGGCAAGCAGCCGTAAGCATGCCTATTTTAGGGCCAATTGGTAATTTAGCAGGCGTATCTGAACAAACAACTATAGTCGCATTTTTGTTTGGTAATGGTATAACCAATATTCTTACCCCTACCTCAGGCACTTTATTAGCCTACCTAGCCACCGCACGAGTTGGATGGGGCGAATGGGCTAAATTCATTTTTCCACTTTGGTTAATTTATATCGTGCTTGCTATTGTATTATTGCAAGTGTCGGTGTTCATCAACTTTTAAAATAACACGCGCTAAACATTCAACTATTTTTGATAATGGTTGAATGTTTAGCTTAATGAACGTGTGATTTATTAGTCGGTAAGCTGTTTAAATCCATGTTGTAATAGCCTAAAAATCAAATCTACCCAATAGCGCCAAGTGCTCCATCTAAATCTAATGAGCCAAAGCGAGTTAATTTAGGTGGTGGTGAAAGGCGCACCACCACGAAGTGGTGGCTTTAATCAAATCCTTCCTGCTGAGCTAAATATTGCTTCACGATTTCAAGTGGCGCACCTCCGCAACTAACCAGACAATAACTTCTGCTGTAAAAAACTGGCTTCCAGTAAAACTCACCCAAGTGTTCGGAAAACTCCTTTCGCACAAGTCTTGATGTAGCAGTTTTTAAACTGTTCACCATTTTACTTGGTTGCATCTTGGGATTAGCAGAAATTAAAAGGTGAAGGTGATCTGGCTCACCATTGCACTCCAAAAGCTCACAACCCCAAGATTTTAACAACCTTTTGTACTGAGATTCTAAGTACGCGGCAACCTCTGGCGTGATACAGCGACGACGATATTTAGTTACAAGAACTAAATGATAGTGAATATTATAAACGCTGTGATACAACGTTTTTAGGGCTTGTTTTTTCATAACAACTAAATATAATTAGTTGTTATGAAAAAAGCAATCCGTAAAGTTACATATAAAATGAAACCATCAGTTTCTCAAGAAGAATCGCTGATGGATTTGTTTGTCCACCATCACCAGTTGTACAACTGGGCTTTACGTGATCGCATCGAAACATATCGTGATTCTAATTACAGTCTTAACTTTCACGAACAGTGCAAAATCAACACTCTGTGGCGTAATAATCGTAAAGCGCATGGTATTTTCAATGCTAATGCTCAGAGTGAGCAAGTCACATTAAAACGTGTTGCACTGGCTTTTGACGGTTTTTTTAGACGGCTCAAAAAAGGTGATAAGAAAGCTGGATTCCCACGTTTTAAACCATTTCAACGCTTTAAAGGTTGGGGCTACAAGGCTCATGGTGATGGTTGGAAGCTCAACCTGAAAGAAAAAAAGCATGGTGCTGTTTATTTGGCTGATGTTGGTATCGTTAAGATCCGAGGTAAAGCTAGAAACACAGGAGGCAAGCCGAAAACTGCCGAAATCATCCGAAAGAATGGTGAGTGGTTCATTTCAGTTTCAATGGAGTATGACACCATTGAGAGAAACTGTGGCACTAAAGCTGTTGGCTTGGATTGGGGTGTTTCTCATTACTTTTCGACTATCGATCAGGATGGTAATTTTGAGCAAGTCGAAAACCCCCGTTACCTCAGAAACAGCAAAGAGCGATTAACCTCTTTACAACGTGACCTCGCGTTAGCGAAAAAAGGCACTCGCACCCAGCGAAAATTAAAGCATCAAATTGCCAAACTCCACCAGAAAATCGCCCGTCAAAGACTCGATTTTACTCATAAAGAAACTGCAAAATTAGTTGAAGTGGCGGCATTGATCGCCACCGAAAAACTCACCGTTAAGAACATGACTCGTAGTGCCAAAGGTACTGTCGAGAAAAACGGAAAAATGGTGAAACAAAAGGCTGGTCTGAATCGGGAAATTCTGAACACCGCGCCAGCCATGACTCTTAATTTACTGCGATACAAAGCGGAAGAAGCTAGTAGCGAATTTGTTGAAGTACCAACAAAGCAAGTTAAGCCAAGTCAAACCTGCCCAGACTGCGGAGCTAAGAAGAAGAAATCCTTAGCAGACCGCTGGCACTCATGCGAATGTGGTTGTGAGAAGCCCCGCGATGTAGCCAGTGCGCAAGTTAACTTAAACTGGGCGTTAGGTATTCAGGCTGGGAACCAGCCTAAAAAGGTAGCTTAGGCTTTCTTTTTGAAACTCCTTCAAAACGCGCAGCGTTTAGTGGGAGTTGTTCATGTCCGAAATATGTAATAACTTATAAAGTTAAACTCTCTTTAAAAAGAAATCACTTTCAGTAACGCATTGTTATTAAATGATAACTAAACATAAATGGCAAGGATTAAAGGGTTGAAATAGTCACAAGAAGAACACTAACCCCCTGGGCAGATTAACCAAAAACGTTATAATACGATAACGTGTGACCAGCTAAAGCAAACGACTATTTTTATACATGTTCGCTAATTGCGTATGGTGTTAAAAAATATACAAATATCTTGAAATTAGATATTTAGCCTTTATAGTAACTTGTAAGAACCCCTCCAGCTACCCGTAAGCATACGCCTGTGAGGGCATTTATTTAGATAGCACGGTAAAAGGATTTAACCCTCATGCACTTTCCTAAAGTCTTTGTTGCATTCGCAGAGCAAGCCGATCTTCTTCAAAGAAGTTTCGTTATTCAAAGTAAAGCATTATCTGATTTTCATCTCAGCCATATTAATGTATCTGTTGATATAAAAAGGCGAGATGAAAAGTAATATTTTCGCTTGAATTAGGCCCTGGTTTTAGTATGAATAATGCAAAGTTCTTTACATGCCAGCCATCCAAGTGAGTAATTTAAAAACAATCATAAAAGCGCTAATTTAGCGCCAAAGATCCACCCTTATAATAAAGCCACAAATAATATTAATAAAATGAAAGGTTGAAACATGATTAACTACTTAAAACTGATGACAATCATCTTGTTCATCGCAAACCTAATTGCCTGCAAAACATTAGAAGATCCAATATACAAGGATGTTTCGCGTAACAACTGGACTATGCCAGAAAAAGAGCCTGTTAAAGATAAAGAAGAAATTATAAAAGCAGCAATTATCGGTAAATTTATGCTCGACAGCCAAGCTCGACATGACCTTTTTATGGAGATTGAGAGCGTGCCGTTTAGTTTTAAAGTTGGTAAGTCAGGGTTTGAAACGGCATCAGACTTAAGTACCGGCGTTCAAATGACAACTGATCTTTTCACTGGGACAGTAGGCTCAGGTCAAGGGCAAGCTCTGGGTTTAGCTGTGGGCGTTGCGGCGTTAACATTTTCAGCATTTTCAGATGATGGTAGTCACGATGTTACTTCAGGTATATTTTTACCGGCTGAAATGGATGGCGTAAAGATAGACACTCCTGAACAAGCCATGTCAGTTGCACGCAAAATGGTGAGCGATAAAATTCAAACTATAGCACAAAAAATGAACTTTTCGGCGATGTGTGTAGAGGGGTGCGACCAAGCTCGCTCAACCTACTTACTGAAAAATTTGGATTACAAAGCGCCAACTAACCCAGAAAGGTACATTCCAAAAGAAATAGGTATTTACGTTTCAATTTCTCCTTTTGTAGAAAATGAAGATCTATCAAAGTATGATTCTTTAGCCACAGGTTTTGAAGTCAAGTGGATGTCTGAAAATATAAACGGTTTTCAATTTGTTATGGCCTCTGATAACTTATTTAACAACACACAAGTTAAATTTATAGAGGGTGAAGATGGGCTGCCCACAATTTTTGGCGATTTACGTTTTGCGAGAACTGAGCTGGGCAGAAAAATAACAAGAACGCTCCATAATACGCCGCATACATTCTTTGGCTCTTCAGAGATATCTTATAGTATTCTTTACTTTAATGACCGCGTTTACAATTTTTATAGCGATGGCCGCTATGAAACGTTCAGGGATTATGCAAAACCAGAGTTCCAGATGGGTTTATGATTGAATAATTACAAGCTAAGTATAGCTTCCCAATAATATAGGGGATTTATAGACTCTATTTTAATTTAACGCTGCCCGCTAGCCTTAATCTAAAAAGCATGGCGGGTAACGCCATCGTCGTTTGAACCTTAATAAATAGTGGATCAATATTCAAATGGTGGAGTGGATCACTTTTCGGTTGTTTTTGACAATAAGTGGTGTGTTAAAAACCAAGACAACCACTTTGCTTGGCAAGCTAGGTTCGACCACGTCAGGTCATCACTTTTAATGTTAAAACAAACCCACATGGCTTTAGCACTTTTTTTAAAACCGATAAGCGAGGAGCTGTGTTGTTTTTCTCAATATCACGCAATGTTCTATCTGATACTTTTACATAATTAGCAAAGCGTGTTTGCGACATTTTATCGAAATTTTCCGAGAAAACCCATTGATCGACGCGAAGCGGT